>Ga0209319_1000694_pt1 | contig 38795 bp, 20 predicted proteins | sample RifGroE2_FD_184000 | JGI IMG/M metagenome (GOLD analysis project Ga0209319, IMG submission 184000) | Groundwater microbial communities from Rifle, Colorado - Groundwater E2 (SPAdes) (version 2) | ecosystem: Environmental > Aquatic > Deep subsurface > Groundwater | place: Rifle, Colorado, United...
CAGCAGCAGGTTGGAACCTAAAAAAGATGATGGAGAAGTTAAAACAAGAACTTCTCCATACATACTTTGACTTTATCTACCGTTGTAAGTTATCCTTACTAATTTTGAGTTCGTAAGGAGCGACTACCTAGTGTCAGCAAGAAAACCCCAATAAAAATGATTTTCTCCGATTTATTATCCACATCCCTAAAGGGTTAAACAATTGAAAATCAATGCTATTTATAGGCCGTACTAAGTGTTAGTTTCAAATTTGAGTAGTTTTCTAGCAAACACTGCCTAACCAGTTTTAATATAATCAGACTGTTGTATGCCGTCAATTGCAACATGCTTAAGTTGATTGAAATGTTATTTAATCGAGGTTTTCGAAATGAATTGATATTCCCCCGAACTTATCAAATAAACCGCCTTATTTCTTTCGATTCCCAGAAATTTTGCATGGTTAGCTTTTGATAATTGCTTACTTATTTCGCTAACATCATTCGCATTAGAGGCATTTAAATAAACGGTAGCCGTAGTATTTGCCGGTACAACAAAACGATAAATAAAAGAATGTTCATTGCGTACCCAGCCACTTTCTATACGCCCATACATCGAATCGTAATACCCTTTGGCATACGTCATTTGGCCTGTTGTGTCGGGCTCGGGTTGTAAAATGAAATGCTTAAAACCGGGAGAGTTCTCATCGCGGGTTATACCCAGAGAATAATTATACATCCATGCACCAACTGCGCCAAATGAATAATGGTTAAAGGAATTCATTCCATTATTGCCACCAAACCCATCGGTATGGGTGTAAGAGTTCAGTCGCTCCCATATGGTTGTTGCGCCCTGTTCAACGGGGTATAACCACGAAGGGTAGGTTGTTTGCTGGAGCAAACGGTAGGCTAAGTCGGAATATCCGTTATCCGACAATGCTTTACTTACCCAGGCGGTGCCAATAAAACCGGTCATTAGGGAATAAGGGGGGCACTCAACGTTTTGGTCTGTTTTATTGGTGCGGGTGATGGTATTTGCAAAATTACCCAGCGCTGCTTTAACGTTCTTTTCATTGAAAATATTGAATGCAAAAGGAAGAACGTAGGAGGTTTGTGTATCGATAATTTTCCCGCGGAATGATGTTTTTCCGGTTATGCTGTCAATATAAGTTTTGTTAAAGAATTCTTTTCGTTCTGCACAAAGTTTTGAAAACCTTTCGGCATCTTCTTTTTTATTAAGAATGGATGCTACTTTGCCCACTATTTCCAAATCATAGATAAAGTAAGCTTCCCAAAAGAGGAGTTTTTCGTTTTTACTATCTTCGAGGCTTAACCAATCGCCCAGACTACTCCACTGATTGCGCTCCTTTTCTTTAAATACTCCCGTTTCGGGGTTAATATCACGAATCAAATATTCCATGTATTTTTTCATTGCGCCGTAATGTTCAGCCAGCATGTCCTTATCGCCATATTGTTGATAGCTTTCCCATGGTACTGTAATCCCGGCACTACCCCACATAGTTTCACCAAATCCAATTCCCAAAGGCGCAACATCGGGGAAACGTCCGTCTTCTCTCTGGACATCGCGCATTGCCAGTATATGTCGTCTTAAAAACTGCGGAGCTGTGGCCAGGTAAGTTGCAGTGCGCGAAAAAACAGAAATATCGCCTCCCCAGCCCAATCGCTCGTTTCGTTGGGGGCAATCTGTCGGAATTGACATGAAATTGGCATACGTTGACCAGGTTATATTCTCCCAAAGTTTGTTTACTTTAGGGTTTGATGTTTCGTATTTCGATGCCAATTCGTGAACGGAACTTAACACTTCCCCTTTAACTGCATCTGTTGGCAAAGGTTTTTCAAGACCTGTTATTTCGACATACCTGTAACCATGATAAGTAAATCGTGGGTTTATTATTTCTTCTCCGCCTTTGGTAATATAAATTTCCTGTGCCATAGCTGCACGAATGTTTTCGAGCATAATCATCCCTACATTTTCTTTGTAAGCCTGTAAATCGGGGTACTTCACTTCTGCAAAACGAAGGGTTATTTTTTTACCAGGAACTATATCTTTCAGGCTTATTTTAGGGACACCAGCCATGTTTTGTCCCATATCGTAAACATAAATACCCGGCTGTACTTCTTCTACAGAAATGGCTGTAAGTTCTTTAATTTTTTTAACTGTTTCCCCTATCTGGCCAATTAGTTTCATTTGACTGTAATCACTAACACCAGGCGAGCTCCACGATGTTTTATCAGTGTTAATGTTCCCGCCCAGCGGAACTTCAACACTTTCTTTCCATTCAGAGTCGTTATAAGAAGCCACAGACCAGTCTTTAACGAGTTTTTCTCTGGTAGCATCATATACTTCGCCTTGGAAGAAACTTCCATAAAGCACCGGTCCGTTATTAAAATATTTCCATGTATCGGGGTTGGTGGTTATTACATCCGTTTTCCCATCGGAATAGGTAATAACCAGCTTGGCTAAAAGAGATTGCCTGTCGCCGAAAAAATTCCAGAATTCGCCTGAAAATGTACTGCCACCACTCCACCAGCCTTCGCCCAACATTGCCCCCATGGCATTCTTACCATTAATTATATATTTGGTAACATCAAAAGTTTGGTATAAATGGGTTTGGTTATATTGGGTCGCACCGGGATTAAAATAATCATCCCCAACGCGTTTTCCGTTTATAAATATTTCATAAATACCGCGCGAAGTAACATATAGGCGCGCTTTTTTGACAGTGGCGGATGAAGTGGTAAAAGTAGTCCGCAACATTGGCATTGAATTGCCCGAAGGATTAAACAGAATTATTGTATCGCTGTTCAATCCGCTTATTTTATACGGATTAGAATATGCTGAATATAAAGTATTGGAAGGACTTCGATAATTCTTTATCTGCAAATTTGAAAAATACGCTATTTGTTTTTCAGGTACCAGAAACCCTATGTCGGCAACTACCGGAAACGCAATAAAATCGCCACCCCATCCTAGTGGATTGAGGTTTAATTCGCCCAAATAATTTTTCTTGTTTTCTCCATCGATATAAATTTTTGTTCCCCCCAGCACCGAAGATAAAAACAGGGTGTGAGCTTCGTATTTATTTTGCTCATTGATAATTGAATCGGGAATAACAAAACTTTTAAATGGTAAATTATTTTTATCCTGTGGTGAGTACCCTTTCCGAAAAACATTCAACAGCGCAGGTTTCTTCGAAGAGACAGGGGCAATATCCAACTCTATCAAAATGAAAGAACTATCCTTATTGTTTTCGATATTATAAATGTTTTTGTTTTTGTCAAGTAAACGTTCATCATTTGCCCCATAAATAAAACCTGCCCTGGTACTATTCGACAATTTATCGAGTTGAAGGGTGTAATTAATCTTGAATACCGGGAGATAATCTGAATATAAAACCAAATCTTTATCTGTACCGCCAATCCATTTGGCGCCGCTCCATGCTGACAATTGGGGGTCGGGGTTCATTAACCCGGTTTCGAACCACGATTCTTCAACATGTTGTTTTTGCTCCTGGTCCAAAACCAAAACTTGCCATTTATAGCGTGTACAAGGTTTTAAGGGAGTCCCTGCATATTTAATATTTAACGAAACATCACTAAGGGTTCTGCCCGAATCCCATACTTTTTGGCCCGATTCGTCTGTAACCGTGATTTGATAGGCTACCTGAAAACAACCTTTTTTCATTGAAGCCATTTGCCAACTAAAACGGGGCTGGGTAACATCTATGCCCAGAGGCGTTTCGGCATATTCCGTACGAAGCTTTACAATGTCAATTTCTGATGCTTTTAATGAAACGAATGGGATAAAAAACAAAAATAGAATGATGCAGAACGATTTCATTGTTGTGTCATTTTTCATTTCTTGATTATTGAATTTGCAGGTATTACAACCATCAACTCCATCTGGTTTCTGAAAACCTCTATTTCAATTGGTTTGGTCAAATCAGCCATCTTTGTTGCCTCAAGCAAGTCGTTCAGGTTATTGATAGCTTTTCCATTAAATTTAAGGATTACATCATTAGCCCGAATAAAATCTTTAAGCTGGCTATAGACGTCAATAATTGTAACCACATAAACCCCTCGCTCAGAATCCATACCAGTTGCCGAGCGTTCGCCCAATGTTTCCAGATTCTTGATGCGCAATCCTTGCCATTCAATCACTTTTGATTTGGAGTTCCCCACTTTAATAATGGGTAGGTTCAATTCTGGTTTTTTTGCCAGTCGTTTTAACTGTGGAGAAGCTACCCCGAAACAATCCATGTCGAAATTTTGGAATCCCAATCGAAACACGGCATCCGCATTGTCCTTTACCCTAAAATCACCATGGGGCGGGTCAATAAACTCAATCGGAAATACAATTGAATGTTTATCGATACCTAAATTTTGAGCTTCATCTAAAGCTTTATCATTTGTAAAAATGTTATAATCGATCATAGTTCCCCAACCCAATAAATTAATGGGGGCATAGGGTTCCATAACAATGTTACGGGTAAAAACATCGCCACTGTTTTCGAACCACACGTGCGGATGGAAAGTATTGTTGACAAGTATATTGTTTTCGACTACACGGTAGAAACCCTCGCGGAGCTTAATGCCTCCATTAAGGCATAGGTTATTGTAAATATGATAATTGCCGGAGCCATCGTCTAAATCGATATCCCAGCCCCGGTCGCAACGGAAACGGTTGTTGCGGATAATTATGGTTGATATAGCATCGGCCAAAACAAGCGAAGGTTCTTCCTTTGCTATCTTGTTCATTTCATCGCGGTCGGGGTGCCAGAACCGGTCGCGGCCCCAGGAGTTAAAAGAGCCATGATCACCGGTTTCTTTAACTGTTTCGAAAATGTCGTTATATTCGATAACATGTCCTCCCCAGGTGCCTTCACTTACGTTGATGCCAGCCCTAGGAACATCATAAATACTATTGTGGCTTACTATGATAGATTTGCACATCGAGAGTTCAATCCCGGTAATTTGTTTTTCGAACAAACCAATGGTATGAATAAGATTGTCGTAAACCAAACAATTTGCGGGATAGTTATTTGTTTTCGGCCCAGGTTCACGATCCATTAGGTCAATTTGAGTATAGTTGTGATAATTAAAACTGGGAGACCTCACCGCATTAGTATCACCAACAAAACAGACAGCGCTTGCCCCTATTTGTGTAAAGTGCGAACCGGTAACGGCAGAATTTCGGTTGTAATTTGAAAAGAAAACCGCATTGCCACCGAGGTTGTACAAATAACAGCCATCGAGCCTGCAATTTTCTGTGCCTTCAAAAACAATTGCGCCGCCTCGATACACAGTCCAGTCGGAACGTAGCAAAGGCTCGTATTTTTCCATAAAAGTGCGGGCAGTTTGGGTAAACTCAATATTTTTTATGGTGATGTTTTGTACAGGTTCCTGTTCGCTACCTCTAAATTCAACCAGATGTTTTAACTGCGATACTTCAAATACCGTTTTAGTCACATCTTCATATAGAACAGGATAATAATACAAAACCCTTTCATTAGCATTGAAGAACCATTCGCCGGGTGTGTCCAGTTCTTCAAATATATTTTCAACCATCCGGTTGTCAGGGTTTAAGCCATATGGTCGGTTGTTCTGCCAGCCGCCATCCAATTTCAGGTTGCCCTGCTCATCTTTGCCCGTTATCCTGTAGTGAAAATCGCCCCAATCGCTCACGTGCATAGCATGAAGAAAGCCTCCCTCCGGGTTTTCCCATGTTTTTACACGCTCCGGCGAAGTAGCATCGGCCGATGTACCATTAAACCTTATAGCTGTTGAATCGTAGTTTGGATATCGTGCCATAGGGCGGATTTTACCATTTACGGTGAGCATGTCAATAGTAATTTTAAACGGGACCTTTGCTTGCATTATCCCGCTTTTGTAGGGATGCCACTGAAGTTTTAGTGAAACACCGCCTGAAACGACTGCTTGTTCGCCGGGGTAAGAACACAGCGTAAGATGTTTTTCCTTGTTTCCGTCGAGCGGGGTAAAAACCAATGTTTCATCAATGCGGTATTCTCCACCGCGCAAATAAATAGTTACTTCACCTTTTTGATTGCGGGCTTTATATTGCGCAGTTTTTATGCTTTTCACAGGCGACTTTTCGGTACCATTGTTTTTATCGTTTCCATTTGGAGAAATAAAATAAGTGGTTTGGGCCTGGAGCTGATTCAACATTCCCATTGTAAAAAACAAAACAAGAACCTTCCTCAATGGAAGTGAGATATTCTCTTTAATGATCATTTTTTATTCGGCATTAATTAAAACTTCAGCACCTTTTAAATTATCTGATGTTGCTATTAACCGAATAACACCTGTCTGTTTTTCGGACTGCACCAATACAAGACAATATCCGTTAAATGCCAAACGTTGGCTGGCTTTGTCGGGTTCGTGGCTTTTAGGGTTGCCGTTGCCTGTGCCAATGATTTTGCCAGGGCCTTCAATGCTGAATTTTACCATGTTATCGGCGGTTGGCACAACCCTGCCTTTTTCATCTTTAATTGCTACCCTTATTACAGCCACATCGCAACCATTGGCTTTTAAGGTGTTAACATCGCTATTTAAAGCTACTTGTGCAGGAGCGGAGGTAGTTTCCACGATATCTTTGGTTACCTGTTTCCCGGCTTTGTACCCTTTGGCTTCCAGTTTCCCGGGTTTGTAAATAACCGGCCAGATAAGTTTTTTGAAAGGTTCGGCTTTTTGCTTACCCATACTTTTGCCGTTAATAAACAATTCTACCTCATCGCAATTGGTGTAGCAATGTACTTTTATTGAATCGTTTTCCTTTCCGGGCCAATTCCAATGTGGGAAAATGTGAACAACCGGTTCGTTCCCCCAGGCCGCTTTGTAAGCATAATAACCGTCTTTTGGGAAACCGCAAACATCCATAAAACCGAATTGAGAGGATACGCTGGGCCACCAGAAAGGTGTTGGTTCGCCCCGGTAATCGAAGCCTGTCCATACGAACGTACCTCCAAGGTACGGATACTTCACAATGTCCGCCCAATCTTCGCCCGGATAGGGCCCCCAACCGGGTTGCCATAAAATTGAGTTTGAGCAAGTCTGCGGCCACCAACTATTCACGTATTCGCCACGGGTGGATACGAAGCTTGTCCCTTCGGTACAGAACATAACCCGGTTGGGATGCGCTTTTTTATCTTTTACATAAGCAAGTTGCTTGTCGCCATAGTTATACCCTACAACATCGAGCACATCGGCGTACCCGCCATCGTTTCGGGCGTGGTTCATTGCTGCTGTAACTTTACGGGATGGATCTATTTTATGGGCTGTTGTTACAAGTGTTTCCAAAATCCTTGCCCCCATTACAGTGCCCTGTATCGCCTCTTCGTTTTCCATGCTCCACATAAAAATGGATGGGTGGTTACGGTCGCGGTAAAGCATGGTTTCCAAATCTCTTAAATTTTCTTCGGAGCTTGATAAATGGCGGTTCTCGTCAAGCACCAGAATGCCCATGCTGTCGCACATATCGAGCAGTTCCGGGGTAGGGGAGTGGTGCGAACACCGGTAAGCATTGCTGCCCACTTCTTTAAGTAATTTTAACTTGTAATAATTGATTTTATCAGGAAGGGCTACACCTATGCCTGCAAAATCCTGGTGGTTGCAGGTACCTTTTACAGGACATAAATTACCATTAAGGAAAACACCGTTTTTATTGACTTCGAAAGTTCGCACGCCAAAAGTTGTTTCGTAAGTATCAATAACCTTACCGTTTTCGACTACTTCGGTTAGTACTTTATAAAGGTTGGGTGTTTTGGGCGACCAAAGTTTTGGTTTTTGTATTAAGCCTTCCTGTGAAATTTCGACCGGGTAGTAAGGTGCTATAGACTGGGTAGAGGTTTTGGTATCAAGTACCGTTCCTTTTTTGTCAACAATATTTGAAACCAGTGTAATAGTTTTAGCAGTTTTATACTCGTTTTTCAAGGTAGTTTTAATAATCACGGTTGCTTTAGCATCAGTAATTTCGGGTGTTGTAACATAAGTACCAAAACGGGCTACATGCAGCCTGTCGGTTTTTATAATCCACACATGCCTGTAAATACCTGCTCCTTCGTACCACCAACCTTCGGGTTGGGTAGCATCTACCTTTACCATGATTGCATTTTTGCCCTCGTTGCCGTATCTTAATACATCGGTTAAATCGTAGTTAGAAGGGGTATATCCGCTTTGGTGGTTACCCAGCAAATGACCGTTGACCCAAACCGTGCTGTTCCGGAAAATACCGTCGAACTCGATAGATATTTTTTTTCCTTTGTCGGTTTCGGGAATTTCAAACTCTTTCCGGTAAAACCCTATACCAGTAGGCAAGTACCCGCTACCGGCCGGCTGGCTGCCCAATGTATTGTCGTTTACAAAAGTACCTTCAACTACCCAGTCGTGCGGAAGGTTTACTTCTTTCCAGTCTGGTGGGTTTAAGGCTTTTGAGCTTTCTGCATTTGTATAGTCAATTATGGTATCTTTCTTGGATATAACCGGCACGTTTATATCGGTTATCCCGCCCTGACCGACCCTTACAACAAGCTTCATGGCAATATCGCCTTTGTGGAACTGCCAATTGAAATCAAAATTCTCTCTTTCTCTTGGGTTCTTTGTCTCTTGGCTTTGAACTGAGCTATTAGAAAATAAGGTAAAGAATAATAAACAAAATCCAAATTTGGATATATACCCCAGCTTTTTACTTTCTATTGTGTGCATAAGTCTTTTCTTTCTTCAAAGGGTTTATATTATTTATGAATACTCATTTTTATGGTTCTCAAGTCTTTAATATCAGAGCTATTCCCGTAAAACAACTCATATTCCCCATCTGTTATAACCATTTTCCCTTGTCCCTGATCGAAAAATTCAAATGAGGATGGGGGTAAATCAATTGTTACTTCCTGAATCTTTCCAGCTTTAACTTCAGTACGTTTAAAAGCCCTTAACGTCTTAATCGGCCCTTCTATGTCGTTTACTTTATGTACATACACCTGGACAACTTCAACTCCATCCCGTTTTCCTGAGTTAGTTACAGGAATTGCCAATGTAACTGATTCATCAGCATTTATAGATGTTTTGCTTAGTTTTGCTTCGCCTATTGAAAGCGGGGTGTAACTCAGCCCATACCCAAAAGGGAAAAGTGCTTCGTCCATAAACCGGTATGTGCGGCCTTTCATCGAGTAATCTTCGAAATCCTTAAGTTGATCTGATCTCTTGTAAAAAGTAACCGGCAATTTACCCGATGGGTTGTAATCTCCGAAAAGAACATCGGCTATAGCTTGTCCACCTGCTTGACCTCCATACCATGCCTGTAAAATAGCATCGCAACTTTGGGTTTCGGGCATCAAGGCAATGGCAGAACCAGAACAATTTACAAACACCACCTTTTTGCCTGCTTTTTTGAGAGCCTGTAAATATTTGCGCTGCGAGGCAGGAAGTTCAATATCGGTGCGGTCGCCACCTTTAAATCCGGGGATTTGTATTGGCATTTCTTCCCCTTCGAGCCTGGGTGAAATACCACCAACAAAAACCACTACATCTATTCCTTTTAGTTTATTTATTAGTTCATTATAAATAACCGGGATTTCCCTGCCAATATTTAGTTTTAAACTGGCTTCAGTCCATTCAAAGATTGCAGAAAACCTAACCTCGATTTTGTATTCCTTACCTTTTTCAACTTTTGATGTAATCCTTGCAGGGACTGGCTGCCATGAATCCTTTACATATAAAGTGTCATTATTCACAATCAACTCACATTTCCCGGCAAATTCCAACTTGAAAACTATCTCCTCAGATGCTTTGGCATGATATACCGTTTCGTATTTTCCTGAGAAACTTTTTAGGTTAACCCCTGGGCTAAATTGGTGCTGTCCGGCAGTTGTTAACTGTATCGGGTTAACAATCTGCTCGTTTGCCACTATATCTCCCTTAAATCCTATGTTATTCCAATACGATGCTTTAATCCCGGTTTTACTATCGTAAGCACAGTCTCCTATAAGGCTTTCGGTTACCATATCGTCTGTAAGGTCACAACCTTTATCGTAAAAGATTTTATCGGTAGAAAGTTTTGCATTTATCCCTTCCAAAACGGTAATGGTATTTGAGGGGAAACCATTGTAATTACCCCACATCATTGGCTCGTCATCAGCATTAGGCCCTATTACAGCTATTCTTTTAGTTGATTTTGACAATGGCAGGATATTATTTTTATTCTGTAACAGGGTCATTGACTCCTGTGCCATTTTGAGGGCCAACGCCCGGTGCTGTTCGGAATTGACCACCGACATTGGAATAGCGGACCAGGATACCAGCGAATCATTGTCCATTTCACCTAAATCGAAACGTCCAACCAAAACGCGCATCAAATGTTTATCTATTTCATCCTCTGTAATCAGTTCCTTTTCTAAAGCTTCAGGCAGTTTTTTATAAGCATGGCCCCATCCACACTCTACATCGGTACCAGCCCAAACGCCTTTTGCACCAGCATGTATATCGTCGGATGAAACTTTGTGGTTGCTGTAAAAATCGGCAATAGCACCGCAATCGGAAACCACCAGGTATTTAAAGCCCCAATCATCGCGGAGGATATTTTGAAGTAACCTTGTACTCCCACAACAAGGTTCATCATCTAAACGCTGATATGCACACATCACTTCACGGACATCGGCTTGCTGAACCAGCGATTTGAATGCCGGCATATAGGTTTCCCAAAAATCACGAGGGTCTAAGTTGTTGAGATTCAAAGTATGCCGGTTCCATTCAGGGCCTGAATGGACTGCATAGTGTTTGGCACATGCAAGAAGCTTCTTATATCTGGATTCCGGAGACCCCTGAAGCCCATTTACAACAGAAATGCCCATACAGGAGGTTAAGTAAGGGTCTTCGCCATAAGTTTCCTGACCCCTTCCCCAACGTGGGTCGCGAAAGATATTTATGTTTGGTGTCCAAACCGAAAGGCTCAGGTATTGATGGTTCTCTTCACCTTTTCTTTGGGCATCGTGATATTTTGCCCTGAATTCATCCGAAACGGCATTAAAAACTTTGTAAACCATCTCATCGTCAAACGATGCAGCCATGCCTATGGGCTCTGGGAAAACAGTTACATTGTTGTTATTGGCCATTCCATGCAACGCCTCGCTCCACCAGTTGAACTTTTTTATTCCTAATCGGGGAATTGCCTCTGATACGTCGCACATAAGCGTTGCTTTTTCTTGCAAGGTCAGACGAGATATTAAATCTTTTGCTCTCTCTTCGGAACTTAATTTAGGGTTTTTATAAGGTAATTGCCCAAAAAAGCTTAATGAAAATACTAAAATCAGGGTAGTTATTAAAAGTCTCTTCATTTTGTCATTATTGAATTTTAAATACCAAAGCACTATTGTTTGGAATTATTTTTGGTTTCTCAACCACCAACGAATCTGAATATTGTTTCCACGAAAGTTTTTCATTACTGCCAAGCAACTCAATTTTTTTAATATTCAGGGTTCCTGCTTTTTTTGAAAGCGATTTCAATGTAATAGTCCCGGTTGGGATTCCCATCACGGTGGCATAAATTACATTTCCTTTCTGGTTATAACGGATGTCTTTTTCGGTAAAGCCAACCTTCCCTTCATTAAAACCTGCACCATTTAAGGTATTCACAGAATCAACAGATGGCCCTTCGCCATAAGTTGTCCACGGGCGGGTACCAAAAATGCTTTCTTTGTTCACATCCATCCAGGCGGCAATGCCTTCGAGGATGGCCACTTCTTTATCGTCGATAGAGCCGTCACCACGAACAGGTATGTTGAGCAACAGGTTCCCGTTTTTGCTCACAATGTCAACCAATATACGGATGACCGTTGCTGCCGATTTATACCGGTCTTGTTCATACACTCCTCTGTTGTAATGCCAATCGCCAATACAAGTGCAGGTTTGCCACGCCTTGGACTGAGGTTTGTCAGGCGCACCGCGCTCTACATCCCATACCATACACTTTTTTTGTTCCTCAGTGAGTACTTTACCGAACAAAACCGCTTGGAGCTTGCCGTTGTGTGCCGCCATGTTTGTATTATAGTAATGGGCAGCAATTTTCAAACCCGCATCACTTATTGGGTATAGCGGCAGGCCTGTATCGTCGAAATAAACCAAATCGGGATTGTACAGGTTGATCAAATCCATGGTGCGGTTATAAAAATTGTCGCAATACTTTTGGTCGGGGATACTTGCGCCATTTTCCCAATTCCATTGTCCCCACAAGGCTGTAATGTCCTTATCGCTATTCTTGCTTAAAGGATGGTTTTGGGCATAAAGTTCCTGCGGATCCAAACCTTCCCACCAGGTACCAAGGCCATCGGCCTTTGTGAGTTTGCCATCGTAGGGCACCCCTTTCAACGGCCCGGTGGTATCTGCCCGCTGCGAAGTTTCGAACCATGTCCACGCATGTGTTGAGTGTACACTCAAACCAAAAGGAAGGCCCTGTTCTTTTGCAGCTTTTGCCCATCCGGCAACGATGTCTTTCTTTGGCCCTACGTGAACCGAATTCCAGGCCTGATATTTGCTGTTCCACAAATCAAGGTTGTCGTGATGGTTGGCCATAGCAAAGAAATATTGGGCTCCCACGCGTTTATAAAGCGCAACAAGCTTCCCCGGATCCCAATTTTCGGCTTTCCAGTCGTGGATAACTTCCTTAAACCCTGCTTTTGATGGATGTCCATAATGCTCTACATGCCATTTATATTGCCAACTATCTTCGTTGTAGATAAACCGGCCATACCAATCGCCCAATTCGGGTTGGCATTGTGGCCCCCAGTGCGCCCAAATACCGAACTTGGCATTGCTGAACCATTCGGGTACTTCATATTGCTGGAGCGATTGCCAGGTTGGCTCGAATTTTCCGGGCGCAATGGGCTCGTTGTTGGTGCTAACCACCACCATTTTATTCTCTTGTGCCAGTAAGATGAAACTGCACAAAAGAAAAACTACTGTTGATGAAATGATTTTCATAAAGTAATACCTTTATTGAATTGGATTATACTTGAAATTTTTAAATGTCACGATACCATCTCCTATGGAACACAATCCGATTCGTAGCCCAAGAAACCCGCTGAGCACGTTGTGGTGCATGCCCGAAACTTCCAGCGAATTCTCTATTTTGTACCAATCTTCACCATTTAGGCTGTAATACATGTCCACCGTATTGTCAATATTCTTCAGCTTAAGAAAAGTATGGTTTTTGATTACATTTTTCTCAGTAATGAATTGCCACCCGCGCAGGTTGGCACGAATGTTTTCTTTGTCGGCCAAAATGCCTGAGTTGAAATTGTTATTGTAATAAAGCACCAAGCCTCCAATTGCATTGCCCTCAATCGCTATTTCAACCTCAACCGTGTATGAGTGATGGGATGGTACACAAACCAAAGGCGAACAATTCCCAACAACCTGTCCTTTTCCTTTTACTATCAATGAATTATTGGTCATACTAAATCTTGACGGGTCGTATTCGCCAAAAAATTTCCAGTGCGGTTTTAAAGTGTTTCCGGCAAAATCATCGCTCAGGGTAAAGGTTGGTCGAGACACCGTGTCCGTGTTTTTTTTCGATGGCGATTCGGTTTTGATATCTTTAGGAGTTTTAAACCAGCCGTCGTTTGTCCATTCTACAGGTTGTAACAGGGTTTGCCTGCCCATGTTGTAGTGACCGTTCTCATAAGCATGAAAAACCATCCACCAGTTACCTTTTGCATCATCAATTAAAGTACCATGCCCTTTCGACCACCACCTTTCAGAGCTTTCAAGGGTCCGTTCAATGGGGTTGTAAGGCGAATTTTCCCATGGCCCAAAAGGGGTTTTTGACCTTGCAGAAATAATCATGTGGCTTGTAGCAGGGCCGGCTGTACCTCCTTCGGCAACTGTTAAGTAATAATATTCTCCATGTTTTGCCAACTTTGGGCCTTCCAGACAAAAACACTCTATTGTCCATTCGCGGGGTATAGGCCAACCATCATAAACATGTTTGGTTTCGCCAATTACAGATAATCCATCATCGGATAAGGGAACATAACCTCCGTTGGCAGAATATAAATAACGTTTCCCGTTTTCATCAACCACATGGCCCGGATCGATATTATTAATTTTCAAATCAATGGGATCGTTCCACGGGCCTGCAATGGAGTTGGCCCAAACAACGTAAATTTCATTGTTTGCAGGAAAATAGATGAAGTATTTGTTGTTATACTTTACCAAATCGGGCGCCCAAACAGAGCCGATATATTTATGCAGCGCATTCGTTACAGGAGTCCAATTAATCAAATCTTTTGATGTCCAAATGAGTAAGCCGGGGTAATACTCAAACGAAGAATGAACCATAAAATACGCATCACCATCGCGTATAATACTAGGGTCAGGGTAATCACCTGCAAATATGGGATTTAGGAAGTAGTCAGATTCAATATTTTCTGTATGTGTTTGATATTGAGCATGAACAAAAAACATCAATTGTATAAACAGAATAGTTAGTATACCTTTCTTCATGTTATATTTTTGTAATTGGTAACTTATTTAATTTCAATAAATTCCGGTTCGTATGGCGCAATGGTAATATTTCCTGTATAATCTTTGTCGAACAGGATGCTACGCGACTTTCCGTTTGTTTTGATCTCTTTTGGTTCGCCACTTACATTCAGATACAAATAATGGTTTTTATCGATCTGCCTTGCCATTACACCCGAAGGAACATCTGGGCCTTTTTGGATACCCAGTTCGGTTATCAATTCATCGATTAGGCTGCCAAGCACTTCACCTGTAGCAGGTAAACCCACATAAATTGCCCGGCCTTTTCCATATTTGTTTGAAGTCATTATAGGGTAGTTCTTGTCAAGGCTGGTAAGTGTACCAATTACTTCGGCACCTTTCGGTTCCACAATATCAAACCTTGCCGATTCAGTATCAATGCCTTTGCCATTATAAGTAAACTCAAGTTTTTTGCCCTTATACCCTTTTCGCGAAATTTCGTTCATCGGTTCTGTTTCTTCGAAACTTCCCACCCGAATTCCAAAAACATCGCTCAACATGCCCGGACGGGTAGATGCAAAAACTTGTCCTACGGTGTCAACAATTGCTGAATTGGTGGTCATAATAACTGTTCCACCGTTTTTTACAAAATCGCGGATTTTAGTTGCTGTTGCATTATCCATAACAGCAAGCCCTGGAATAATCAACAACTTGTAATTCAAGGTGCTTTTGCTTATTTCTAACATGCGTGAATCCATATTGCGATAGTAAAACATGTCCCAACAAGCTTGCACTTGGTTATCATGCTGTTCGGGAAAGCTGCTGCTTGCAATCTGGCTGGGGAACGAATATGCCAAACCTACTTCTGCCTTAAGCTGGTAGGGAAAGAATTTCTCAATCTTTTTAAATTCAGTGGCAATTTGCTTATATTCATCGTATTTTCGATTAGGAATCCCATCCCAGTCAATCATCCCTTCCAGGTACTGTTCTTCGCCAGCCCACATACTTTGCCATGTCCATCCACAAACCATCTGGTTTCCATACAATAATGTTGCGTAAGCCGATTTACGTATTGAATTTGGCACCGATGTCATGGTGTTAAACTCGCTGCACCAAAATGGGTTTTCGCTTTCGAACTGGATGCGTGAAATGCCAAATGCTGCGTTCATAACGCCCCAGTTTGTTATTAGCGATGGCCCGGTATAGAATCCCTCGCCATGGCGGGTCATTTTTCCTGAATAGGCAATATCGGTATAGTCAAAATATTTCATCCAACTGTAATACCATGCGTTAGTATTCGTTAAGGCGTTGGGTGCATTTTTATGAACAACATCTAATACTTTAAACAGGATTTGATTTACTTCATCGGATATAAAACGACGGAAATCGAGAATTTTCTCAGGTGCCCCGTTTTTTTGACCCTCGGAAGGTAATCCGATTTCTTCAAACTCATTAATTCTGCGGGACCAGCGCTGAGTGGCCCACGCTTTATTCAAATTATCAAGATTGGAATACTTATTTTTTAACCAGACAATAAACCGTTGCCGAACTGTTTCGGAGTATGAAATAGGCCCGTCGCCCGATTCGTTGTCGATGCCAAAAGCAATCAGGGCCGGATGGTTTGCATAATGTTTTGAAAGTGAATCGGTATAACGAACGGCATGTTTTTGATAATTCGGGTCGCCCACATCGTCCATATATCGGTGATTGGGGTATTGAACATTACCTTTTGAATCAACCACGTCGATGGAAGGGAATTTTTTGTGCAGCCATAAGGGGGCAGGGTGTATAGCAATATCCAGAATTACTTTTATTCCCGCCTTGTCCATCTCATCCATCACATTGTCGAACCAAGCAAAGTCGAAAACCCCGTCCGATGGCTCGTAACTGTCCCATGCCAAATGGCCCAAACGGACAACATTAAGCCCGGCAGCTTTCATCAATTCAATGTCTTTTTTTATTTTTTCGGGATTTTTATCGTCATGCGGATGGTAGTTGGCCCCAACGTAAAGCTGTTGAGCACTCACATTTGCCACGAAAAGCATAAGAAATGCAACCGCAGCTATCAAATAAGTAATTTTCTGTTTCATAATTATTTTTGTTAAATATTGCCATGCTAAAATCCAGTGTGATGTCAAATTTCTTAAAACTCAATATATCGGCCAGTTGTAAGGTACAACAGGTTCTTCTTCAAAGTCGAACCAATCAAAATCGGCAGGATTGGTGTTAGCGCCGCCGTTCCCCGAGGCATACATGGCGATATATGCTCCAATAAACCCACCAATGCTTTCAGTAGCTATTTCTTTTGTTGCCGATGTTCCCAATAGTTCGGCTTTTTTACCTTTTTCCTGAACCCAAAATTGGTATTCAAGGTCGGTTGCCGTAATCCGTAAAACAACATCGCCATCAGCAATTTGGTGGTAATTTGTGCTAACAGTTACGTCTTTTAGATATTTGCGGAACAATACAACCCTTTTCCCTTGGTGAAGGGTAATGAGTAGGTGGTAATGATTGGCATCATTGCCGCGCACAACAAGCCCGGCTTCTTGGTTGGCAGCAGTTGGTACAAAACTCACTTTTGTTGATGCTGCCATGTTGAAAGCCGTTTGCCTGCGCCCCACAAAAGCCGGTGAATCTTTTTCCTTCAAACTCACTTTTGATCCATTGAGCCGCAAATAGCCGGGTTTTTCGGCAAGCGACCAATCGTTTTCGTAAGGGGTTCTCAGGAAATTCCATTGCAAGTCCATCGTTGTGTTATCGAAATTGTCGCGCACTGACTCCTTTTCCCATTTGTGTTCAGGAAGGTTAGGGACGGGGAATTCTTCCATCATAACGCCATTATTGCCGGCAATTGGCCAGCCATCTTTTGTCCACTTAACCGGTGCAAGAAAAGTTTCACGCCCCAGATGATGGTATTTTCCGCCTTTAGGGCGAATTCCCAAACATACTAACCACCATGAACCATCTGGCAATTGCACCAAATCAGAATGACCAATTGCCTGGAAAGGGCTTTCGGGATTGTTCATGTTTGAAATAACCGGATTGTATGGGCTGGGTTCGAAAGGACCGTAAGGCGATTTGCTGCGCTGTATTACTTCGCGGTGCTCGTAACCTGTGCCACCCTCAGCTGACATGAGGTAATAATATTCGCCAATTTTGTACATGTGCGGCCCTTCGGGCGATGAACCTCCCAAGCCTGTTGCTACCACCTGTAATGGGTTAATAAATTTTTTCTGAACAGGATCGAAGGTTCCAACCATGAAACTTCCATTGTTGCCAGGGCTTACCCAATACATGCTATCGTTGGCAAACGTTATGGAAGGATCAACGTACCAATTGCCAATCCAAACCGGCTCGGACCAAGGGCCTGCAGGATTTGTAGCCGTTACGTAAAACACGCCTTGCGAACCTTTTCCACCGTAATTGGTACACGAAATATAGAAAGTGCCATTGTTGTAGCTAATTGCAGGTGCGTAATTACCACCCGATGAACCGGCACCTTCCATTGGACAATTGCTTGGCCTGTCTAAAGCATAGCCAATCATCTTCCAGTTGACCAAATCTTTGCTGTGATAAATAGGCAAGCCGGGATAAAACTCGAACGTGGAGGTTACCAGATAAAAATCATCTCCCACCCGGCAAATGCTTGGATCGGGGTTCATACCAGAAATGATCGGGTTTTTATAGGTTCTCTGTCCAAAGGCAATGCCAAAGGAAACTACAATAACAATCATTAATACGATTTGCAATAAAGTATTTTTAAACTTCATAAATTTAATCTCTAATTTTGAGTTAATCCTCAAGTAATTACGAAGTGCTCTGTTAAAGCACTTCGTTTTAATGTAAATGGTTTATTTTTTAAGTATCATTTTTCTCGTAGTTGAATAATCTCCAACCTTTAATTGATAGAAGTACAATCCTTCGGGCAATAAACTTCCATCAAAATTCACATGGTGTTCTCCTGAAGGTAATCTATTGTTAATCAGGGTGGAAATTTTCTTTCCTGTATAATCTAAAACATCCAATACCACCAATGCATCTGACAAAGTATTGAATTTAATGGTTGTTAATTCAGAAAATGGGTTGGGATAATTCATCAAACCCAATTCACTGCTTACTTCTTGCAATACAGTATTCGGATCAAGAAGGTTGTTACCTGCTTCAACCATAATAAATTGAATCGACAAGGCCGGCACATCCAGTTTTATGGTATTTTCAATTAAATATGCATTTGCCGGAATTGTCTCAAGGGTTTCGCGAGGGCCCCATTGTGTTCCTGAAGGGCCCACATCATTAACGGATACGAAATACGAAAAATCGCCATTATCGGTGCCACCAGTTAAAGAATAATTATAATATTGATTTCCAACACCAATATTTAAAGGATCAATTTTTACTATCTGGGCTGATTTCCCTTTGTTTACAAGAACAATCCCGGTTTCTCCGGATGCAAATCTGGAAGCATAAGCCAAAATGTTAGTATTGTTTGAGGTTGCTGAAATGGCATGATCTCCGGTAAATTTCTGCTGATAATAAGCATAATAAAAATCCGGCCTTGGCTGCCACCTTAAACTGTTGTTATCTCCCAGATAAAACATTGCATCCTCGCCGCTGGCAAGTAGCCATCTTGCACCCAATCCAAAATTATTCTTAATAAATTCATTAAACAGGATAGTCGCCTGCATGCCATTGATATATGACCGCCCCATGGTTTCATTTGCAGAATTATAGTTTATATTATATTCTGTTATGGCTACAGGCTTTTGAAAACCATTCTTGTTGGCGATATCCTGCTGAATAAAGCTGATGTTTTTCTTGGGTTCAGTTGATGCAACCGTCAATAAGTTTTGTGCATTTGCATCCTTTCCAAAATAGTTGTGCATCACGTAGAAATCGGCAGCATCGCCAACTTCGCTAAACACTCCTGCATTCCAGGTACGATCCACCGAATTCCAGCTTGTTGAGCCATCAAAATGCAATACCTGTGCGCCGATATATATTTTAGCACCCACCTCAGTTGCTGCTGCTCTCATCGAATCGGCAAAAACTTTAAAATGCTGGCCATAAAGCTGACCGGTAACAATTTCTGGCTGTCCATCCTTATTGGCACTGGTATCGATCTTCCAACCGGCTTCCCATGGACCGGCATTTTCGTTTCCAAGCTCCCAGAATTTAGTACGGCCATTATCGTAGCGCACCCATTCGGCGGCCAGATGGGCAGCCTGCGCTACGGGGTCATCGCTCAACCCGTAACGGGCATAGCCATAATTGACTGTTATGAGTCCTTGTGAACCGGTTTGCTGACGTAATTTGTAATAGTTCGCCGTTGTAGTGGGCCAGTCATTTTTTCCTGAAATAGCGTAAAATTTTGTCCTATTTCCCGATGAATCGTAAGCAGAGTCAGGTACATCGGAAGGAGCCCCATCCCAGAAAAATATATTGGACCAGCTCCCCCCCGGGAAACGGATTAAGGAAGGATTCAACAATTTGGTGTTTTCAACAAATTTGGTTTCGCCTGTTACATTTCCAATCCAAACAGCCGTTGCATTCCCAAAAACGTATTTTGATATTTGGCCAAGTGTGTCGGCAGATAATGTAACTTTAACAGTTGTTGAATTCGTAGTTTTGTCTGCAGCTGCTGAAACTGGTATTGTGGCATTTTTTGGTGCAAAATCATCTAAAAAACAATTTTGGCTTTGTGCGAACAGTGATGTTGTGCAAACGAGCACAATACCCAGGGATGCTGAAATTTTAAGTTTAAAGTTTTTCATGTCAATAACATTTTTGTTTTTCAATATAATACATCGATAAAATATAAAACTGTACTTTCCATTGCCGTGAAACCCTCATGTTTTTATATCCTTTTGTGTAACTATCCTGCATGAGGGTTTCATCTGTTTATTTTTTCAAGGTCACTTTGCTTGTCCCGCTTTGCAATAGCATACTCTATAAATAAATACCAGCTATTTGCATACAATTTGTTCCCGATAGCTATAATTTCATTTACTCTTATACAATGAGTATTTGTTATTTTGTAGCTTCGTATTCAATTGCCCTGCAAATTTTTCAATGTTGAATGGCAAATCGTTGCACTTCATTGCCGAATTTAATAAAATATAAACCTGCCGGTATATTGCTTGTGTTAATTGTATAATCGTAAGTTCCTGATTGTAAGTATTCAACAGCTACTGTTTGTCCTTGATAATTTAACAAAACAATGCACCCGCCATCGTAAAGCGGAGCATAATTAACATACGGACTGTTCATCTGAATCTTCAACTGATTGTTAGCAGGGTTAGGAAAAATAGTTATTTTATCTGTCGGTTTTTTGTGGCCCGGGATATCGGTTGATGCTGCCTTCAGTATAACTGCTGTTGTTGAAAGAGCAGGAACTGTGATAGTAAGCGAATTTGAAGCCACCGCAACTGAATCTTGCTTTAGTGCGTTGTCTGTGTGCGACTTAAACGTCTCTGAAGCCGGCAAAGAGGCCAACTGCAAGGTTTTGTAATTTCCATCGGTAACCGATAATCCGTTCAAATTAATGGTAACCTTATGTGGGGCGTTCATGTCGCGGTTCACAATAATAACCGTCATCGAGTCGGCTGTTTCATTCACGGTAGTGTAAGCTGAAACGGTATTTTCGAGCGAAGAAACGCTGGAAACGCTGTAATTTTTGGCATACCGGCTGAACAGGTGCAACGATTCCCACATACCATTGAACCAAGTCCAAGGCGAAAAGAATTCGACACCGTTGTTGGCAAATGTCCCAAGGTGGGTGGAATAAATAACCGAAGCAAGGTTGGGTTCGCTAGGTCCTGGGCTCCATTCGCTAAGAGCAAGCGTAATGCCATGTCCTTCTCCGTAATGCTTTGTTAACCAATCTTCTACTCGTTTAAAAATATATTCCTTTTTCAGCGATTCGTTCCAGCCCCCATTAATGGTCTTTAAACCATTTGCACCAGGGTAAATATAGTCTTTATCGTAAAAAATACGATGGTTCTGAAGGGCATCATTATCTGTTGGTGCATAAGGGTAATGGTGAATATCGAAAACATCCAGCACTCTGATACCCGATGCTTTTTCCTCATCGGCGCACCGCTTAATGAAATACTCGAACCAGGTATAGTAAATCCCATCTATTCTTATACTCTCGCTTCCCCATTTATACCATTGCCATTCGCTGGTGGTAACCGGTCCGCAAATTTTAACTTCGGGGAATCTGGCACGCGCTTTTTTGGCCACATCAATAAATTTATCCATAAATTCCGATGCAGGCAGAAGCCCGTCTGACATTACATCATCGTGGGTGCCGTCCCATATATCGCACTCATTGTCCATGCTCCAATATAATAATTGGTTTTTGTTTAATCCCAAGCCACCAGTACCAAACCAGTGTTCTAATATTGCAACAGTTGAATCGGATGGCCATTCTTCGGTATAAAGATTGACATCGCCTTCCTGTACGAGTACTATTTTGCCATCTACTGTATCAATAATGCCACCACCGGCTAAATTCCAGCCAACACCTTCCCACCATTGTGAATTATTATAGCCCCAGTCGTTGAAATTATAGGCGTTGGTTGAGGCCACCCTGCCAAGCAACTGAAATGCAAACATTCCCTGCATGTTCGGGTAGTTCGTTGATATTGTTTTTGCGGTTTTATCCCAATCATTACCATAAACATTGTTATACCAGTCGGGGTGGCTTGAAATTTTTTTGCGCCAGTTATATTTGGTTGCATTATTACCGCCATTCATGCGTGAAAAACGCAACCCTGCATCTTTATAAAATTGCGTTGGCTTGTCAAAAGTGTTGTTGCGCCCATAAATATAGGGTGATACTGCCTTTTTATCTTGATTGGCATTTACCGTTATGGTAACATCTTGCGCATTAGCATTGCTTACAGTTAAGTATAGCCCCAGCAATGATAAGAAAGTAAATTTAAAATTCTTCATTTTTAATTAATTTAAGTTTATTTTTGAGTAATCCCTTTCCAATCATCAGTCCTGAACGGTACAGCAGGTAATCCTTCCGAGTTAACCAGGTTGCATTCAGGGTTATCGGCCCAGGCATATCTCACGGCCTCGGGATTTTCAACTTCATCACAATAAACAACAAGTTCATTGCCTTCAATTACTGCCTTTGCCCAGTGAAACTGTTTATCTTCTCCGGCAATGGCAAAGCCTTTTACTTCTTCTCCATCGCTTGTTGACAGACCTGAACCTATGCTCGAAAAGCGGATACGAATGCGATTTCCTTCCTTTCGATACGATCTATACATCGGTCCTGAACTAATAATACCATCCTGTTTGTAAACTGTTTTATTGGCAATTAATGCCAGGCGGCGGCCAACTTCCTGTTTGTTAAGTGGATGAACACTGCCGGCGTCCCCAATATCAATCGTGCAGGCCATACCCGTATTGGGTAGCGATAATGCCATTGTTTGCGCTTCTCTCAATTCAGCCCATTCACTCTCGGATGGAAGTGGTTTTCTTTCCATATAATTGGCCAACTGAACGTATAAAAAGGGAAGATTGCCCTGCTGCCAGTGTTTTCTCCAGTCTTTAATCAGCATGGGAAATAATTCACGATAGTTGTAAGCTTCTTCAGCATTCGATTCCCCCTGGTACCACAAAAATCCTTTGATACCATAAGGTATAAGCGGGTTTATCATTGAATTGAAGAGCACGGTGGGATACCCCTGGTTACCTGACATTTTCGGAATAAGAGGCTCAAGGTCTTTTTCATATAACCATTTCCCGGCTAGAGTAATCTCCATTGAACCATCGGTAATATAAATATCGTTGGCCGGATTTAAACCGCCTCCGCCCCACAACATGGCTATTCTGACAGCAATTGTATTTTCACCTGATTGAACCAATGTTGCCGGTATAGTGTAGGAATGAGTAGCATTACCAAACCATACATTCTTACATATCTCATTACCATTGAAATATAGCGAGTAGGTCATTTCAGGATGTCCCAGATTTATGGTAAGATCTTTCCCTGAATAAGATTCTGGCAACGATAACTTTTTCCGCATCCAAACCATCCCTTCATAATATCCTATCCCGAAATTCTTTAACACATTTGGCATCGCAATTTCTGTCCAACCACTATCATCATAATCAGGAGCGGTGAATATTTTTTCCGCATTATTTTGCGGATTATAGACAATATCCCAAAAACGTACCTGTTTCAGGCTGTCTCTTACTATATCGTCCCGGTTATAATGGAGCGTATCAGCACTGAGCGTCCATTCCCTGGTAATGGGCGATGTAAGCAACATCTCCCTGCTTGTCCAGGGCTCAATCCTGGTACCACCCCATGTGCTTTGAACAATGCCAATCGGCACATTTTGATCAACATGAATTTTACGGGCAAAAAAGTATGCAACCGCCGACAACTCCTTCACAGAGATAGAATCGCAAACTTTCCATCCACTTGTTGATATATCCGTCTGTGGTTTTATTTCGTTACTATGATCTACAATTAAAAAACGCACTTGTGGGAAATTGGCATTAGCTATTTCTACACTAGCATCTTTAGCCTGTTGTACCTGCCATTCCATATTTGATTGACCGGAAGCCAACCAAACATCGCCTATAAGGATTCCGTTTAATACTACTCCTTCACTTGGTTTAGCTTCTTCGTAAATTTTGAGCGTATAGGGACCTCCTGCTTTAAACTTTGGCAAATGAACCGTCCATTTCCCTTCCGGGTCTGCTTTTGCGGTCGATTTTGTATTTCCCAGTTCTGCTATTATGTTCGCTCCCGGAGTTGAAATCCCCCAAACCGGAATTTCCAGCTCTCTTTGCAAAACCATGTTATCTCCAAATACTTTAGGCAAGGACACTTGAGCCTGACACTCTTGATGAAAGAATAGAGCCAATATAAAAATCAAACCAAGAATTCGTAATTTAAACTTCATTGTAAGTTGGGTTTTTTTTAAACCATATAAAAGATTTATCTTGAAGGTACAGTCAACTTTCTGGTGGCATTAAACTCACCTGCCTGCATGGTATAAAAATACATTCCAGGCTTTAGCTTTTCTGTGTTATAGTCAATTTCATGTTCGCCTGCTTTATATGTTCCCTCCACTGGTTTATCAATAAGTTCGCCAATTGAGTTAAATAACTTTAAGGAAACAAAAATTGTGTTTGGCATTTTGAAAGTGATGGTAACGTTTCCATTTGAGGCAGGATTAGGATAAATTTGTTCTAATCCGTATCCATTATCGTTTAATTCATTTATATTGGTAGTGGTAATATTGGGCACACATAATTCCTGAGCCTCTTCTCCTGTATCAATTGGTTCTATTTGAGAATTTTTAACCACAATTTTGTCAAGCATGACACCATCATCAGATAAAGCAATGCTAATGGAATGATCGCCAAAAGTTAAGTTGAGATTTTTTATTTCTATCCATTCCCATCCGCTGGTGGTTAAATCATTAAATAATTCATATTCCCCATTGTCTACTTTAACCCAAAACGATTTTGGGCCGGTACTGGTGGTTTTAAAATGTCCATATACATACCAGTTAGCATCGGTACTTAGCGAAACGTTCATTTTTACCATGTTTGAATCATTTGATGCCGAAACTGTTTTATCAGAAATAACATAAGCCGAATTTGAAGCATTATCATCGGCTAAAATTTTAATACCGTCACCTACCGTTCCGCATTCAGCTTCTGTATAGTCAGCTTCATATCCTATTAAAGAAAGCATTTCAACTGCATAGCGCTTTCCGAATTTTCTGTAGCCCTCTGAATCAAAATGCGCAGCATCCTGTCCGGTACAATCTTCTGATGAAATAACATGCGCTGTTGGAATTGAATCGGGTAACCTGTTTATAACCGTATTCATACCTGAACAACAATTGCCAGGAATAGATAGTAACTCACCAGCCAATAAAGGAACCGAATCAGCATCTAAAGAAAGATCGGTCATCATATCGTTGTATATTTTTTTTACGTACGATAGCCATTGTACCTGACCCGTGTTTGTTTCTCCCTGGTGCAAAAGAATCCCTTTGATAACACCATCGTTTTGTGCCAATTTTGCATTGTCGATAATATATTGATATGGATTTCCACCATAGCCAATTACCTGTGAAGTAAACCAGTTATCGGTAGATGTCGAATCATAGTCCACGTACATTTCCTTATCAAACAGTCTGATGTCGCAGCCGGCAATTGAAATATTGATAATTCCCACAGTAATGCTGTCAGGCAGATTGGCAACCATTGTCCTTCCAAAATAATCGGCAGGCGAAAGACCTGAATAACATTGGCACAAAGGGGGAACAGCAGTATACCATGTTGCTTTTTCTCTGTTCAGGTTTGCACAATCCAATGTCTGGAATACCTTGAAACGGCTGTCCACTGTCTTGTCCTGACTTTCAATTGCTCCTGCACCATGCATATTCGATTGTCCAAAACAGAGGTAGATATAAAAATTAGAGTCTTGTGCATACGATTGTAGATTCAGTAAAAGGAAACATACAATAGCTAAGATAAAAGTGTTTTGTTTTTTCATTTTTTCAGTTTACAGTTACTTACTTTTTATAGTTTATTTCTCTCAAATTTTAGTCCTTGATGGAATGAATGTTAACTTTCTTTTATTTCCGGCAGGGGCTATTACGGAAAACCCTGTTGAAAAAAATTTCATCATTACAATTTTACCACCACCTTTTCGCCGTTATAATTAACTTCTTTATCGAAAGTTGTTCCTGCGTGTGAGCCAATACCCTTGCTTTTAGAAACCAAAACAATATTGAATTTACGCTCAGCAAGCATTCCCGGGAAAGAACCTTTGCGGTCACTAATAGTTAAAACTCTTTTGGTGTTGTTCCACGAGAAGATTATAGTTGAATAAGCCCCCTTTTCATAATTATAATTGTCGTTTTCATCCTCATACAAGGTGAACTCGCCGTTAGTGCCTTCGTAAACGCGAATTTCGAGATTATCCCATTTCTTTTGAGTTGCAAATTGAACCATTGGCCCAATGGGAATAATAGCACCAGCCTTTACGAACAAGGGAATAATATCCAATGGTACTTCTTTGTTTACAGTCTGGCCACCATTGAATTTATCCCCGGTCCAGAAGTCGTACCAATCAGCACCTTTAGGCAAATACACCTCTTTTGTTTCTATAGTGCTATAATCTTCCACTTTTACTGTATCGTTCCCCTTTACCTCGTTTTTCCAATACATGGGTTTGGTTACAGGACTTACCAGCAATGACTTATCAAACATAAACTCATCGTTGATATCCAAAGCCTGTTTATCGGCAGCAAAATCCATCACCAGGGCACGCATTATGCTCGACTGGTTGGCGGTAACATCCCATGAAGCAGAATAAATATAGGGAAGCAGACTGTAACGCAGGTTGATATACTTTTCAATAGCATCATATACAGGTGATCCTTTTTTGCCAAACTGGTATATTTCACGGGGAAAACCTTCGCCATGAGATCGCATCATGGGGCAAAAGGTTCCAAACTCAATCCAACGAACATGAAGTTCACGATAATCAACATTTTCAAGAGGGTTTTTGAAATTCCATAAGAAAAAACCTCCTAAGTCGCTGTTCCAGTATGGAATTCCACAAAGTGAAAAATTAAGGCCTGCCGAAATCTGGTTTCTCAGGGCATCCCATGAAGCAACTACATCGCCTGACCAGGTATTAGCCCCATAGCGCTGTTGGCCTGCAAAAGCCGAACGGGTAAGGATAAAAACACGCTTATCAGAAGTTATGGTACGTTGGTGCTCTGAAACCCCTCCTACAGTCATTAAAGGAAAGGCATTGCGTACTTTTCGGAAAGAACCCAAATAGGTTTTGGTATCAAAGTCCGATGGTTTGGGGTCTAAATGATCCGGTTCCGACGAATCAATCCACCACCCATCCATGCCTAATTTGAAAACACCTTCATTCAAATATTTCCAGTAAATATCGCGAGCCTGTGGATTGTATGCGTCATAAACCCTTACTCCTGAAGGATAATCGGGATTGGGTGGCCATTTTTCCGAACCTGACTGAGGCCATGTTACAAAATTGAACAGGGCTCCAATTTCATTCAGCTCGCGATATTGCTTGGTCATGGGGCCAAAGGAGTTCCAGATAGAAATAATCAAATGTGCATTCATATCATGTACATCGTTGACCATTTTCTGAGGACCGTAAAAACCGGGATTGAGGAATTCCATTGCATTCCATAAGTAGTTGCTGCCCCAGTACTGCCAGTCCTGGATTATACCATCGAGAGGAACGCCCAATTCGCGAAAATTCTTCACTACATCAGTCAATTCATCCTGAGTTTTATAACGTTCCCGGCTCTGCCAAAATCCAAATGTCCACAATGGAAACATGGGCGCTTGTCCGGTAAGACTGCGCATGTTTGCAATCACTCCATCGGCATTTTCGCCCGCCATGAAATAATAATCAATGCCATCGCCTACGTCAGATTTAAAAGAGGTACCTTCTGCATTATCTTCAAAAACGGTAGGCGAATAATTGTCCCAAAACACCCCATAAGCTTTCGATGACAGGAAAAAGGGGATAAAATCCTCAATATTGTTTTGTACCATATACAACTTGGTATTGCGCTGCGACATTTTTCCCTGTTGCTGCTGCCCGAGGCCATAAATAGCCTCGTCCTTTTCGAGAATAAAAGACTGCGACACGGCATAAGTTTTATTGCCCGCATCGTTGAAATCGACAAACGAAGCTCCGGTTTCCTTTTCGCTCAAAAGCATTGCAGAATGATTGGCAAATGAAATTTTCCCTGACTTAAAATCGAGTGAAACCTGTAGTTTTTCACTTTTCAATACCAGCCCTCCGTCCTGCTGCTTAATGGTAAAAGGAGTTTTTTGCGGAGTAAGCACTACCGAAAGGCTTTGCTTTTCAAAACCCATCCCTTCGGGATATTTTACGACCCTTATAATAGAAGGGCTGTAGAATAGCACTTCTACATTTACCTTGTTTATTTGGGTTTTAAACCCCGATTCGGTTTTTTGGTATGTTTGTGCTTCGCTTACGATAGCAAATAATAATACCAAGAATGAAGCACCCAGCTTTTTTTTCATTTTTATATATTTTTATAACAAATTGATTATCATAAAGTCTGCGAATAGAGAACAATTAGTATAGCCTTATAAACATTGACACGGTCTAAGACGTTGGTTCAATCGATCTGAATTTTTAGTCCAAAGCAATTACAAATCCTCCGTTTACTTTTAGTGAAAGGCTTAGGCTCTTTTCTTTCGAAACATTGAATTCAGTTTTCGAAAACAGCTCACCGTTTGTACCTTCGGTAAAAATCGTAGCCTTATTTTTGTTGAATGCAGTCAAATCAAGATTTACTTTTTTTTCATTTTTTTCTCCATTAATACCGGCGATGTACCATCGATCACCACTTCTTCTGGCAATGACAGCGTATTTGCCGGGATAGCCTTCCAGAAATTTTACATCATCCCAATTGTCAGGAAGCGTTTTTAAGAAATTCTTTACATCTTCGGAGACTTTCGTCATTCCTTCGGGCGATTGGGCAAAATGTTGAATTCCGGATAAGAACAATACCGGAAGGGCGAGTTCAAAGGCAGGAGTGGTTTTTCTGATACAACCGGAATACGTAAGCCCGGTAAGGTTCATGGGTGTAAAATCCATGGGGTCGAAAGCGTTTCTTGTAAACGGCAGCATGGCGCAATGGTTGGCTTCCTGATCGGCCGCATCCTGGAGAAATGTTACCATCTCCATTCCATAAATTGCTTCGGTAGTCAATAGGTTAGGATATGTTCTATGCCAGCCTCTTGGCAATGTTGCCCCATGAAAGTTTACAAGCAATTGATACTTTGCAGCATCATTCAAAATGTCTATATAGTATTGAATCATGCTTTGACCATCGCCACCGAAGAAATCTATCTTTACACCTTTAATGCCCATTGACTGCAGATGGCTGAATTCTTTTTCCCGCCCTTCATGTGTGAGCAATTTATCTTTAGGATGATAGGTGATCGTGTTCCAATCTCCGGCTGAGTTAAACCATAGTAATAATCCCACATTTTTTTGCTTTGCGTATGTGGCCAGTTCGGCTATTTTGTCATACCCGATTTGTGTATCCCAGTTTGCATCAACAAGGCAATATTGCCAGTTCATTTCGGCTGCAAAGTCAATGTATTTTATTTGCTCATCGTAAACAACCATATCATCTTTGCTGTTGATCCAGCTCCACGATGCTTTGCCGGGTTGAATGAAGGTTGAATCCATGTTAATTGCTTTAGGCGCCAAATCAGTCCCCAAAGTTGATTCTGCTATTGTTGCTAAACTACCAATGGTTATAATGCGCCACGGTGTAAGCCAGGGTTTGTTGTTTTCGGGCAAATAGCCACCGCCTGTAAACACTTCTCTGGCATCGGCAAAACCTATAGAATAGACAGACGAAGCAGAGTCATTAACCAATCTTGTACCACAATAAGTGCCATCAAGCGCAGCTTCAGTTATCAATACCCAGGTATCATTCGTTTTAAACAAAGCGGGATACACCCAACCTGACTTTAGCGGCGATGCTGTACCAACAGGAACGTCCTGCAAATAATGTTCTTCGTAAGAAGGATGGCACTGGTTCCAGCCTGTTTTTGCTTCACTCATGGGTTGCAACCAGGCTCTTGCTTCTTTGTCAAATGCAAACGAGGTCGATTCGTGAAGAATCGTTTCGTTATTTTCTATCCAGGGGAAAGAATACCGAAATGCCAACCCATCATTTGATAGCCTGAAAATGACATCCACTTTTTTCTCTTCTTCGTTGGAAAAAGAAACTACTAATTCATTGGCCTGGTAAAGAATGTTGCTTTTTTTTGCATTTTTGGTTTGGTAACTATCAATTATGAGTTCCGGTTTTGATACCAGCTCCATTTTCAGGTTTTGCGTAAAATCATGCCCCTGCATCATTACTCCCAAAGCCGAAGGTTGAATAATATCAATACCGGATTTTTGTATAAAGTATTGAACTTTTCCCGAATCTGTTAAGGTGATGTTGAGCGTAATAGACTTGTCCGGGCTTTGTAATTGAGCAACCTGCTTATCACTAAACCGATTAGATACTCCACTACCACATCCACTCAGAACAAGAAGTAGCCAAACAAAAAGAATTGTATTTTTAAAACACTCTTTCAATACCATCATGATTTATAATTTTATTAAATTCAAAAAATAAACATCGTTTTCGCGAATATCGAGTTCTTTAGAAAATACTGAACCTTCGCCCACTTTCAGAATCTCTGCCAAAATTGGAGCACCACTATTGTGCAATTTTATCTGTTCAACCTGAAGTTTTGTGAGCTGGTTTGGCCTTCCCAGATCGAAGTAACTGGTATAGGCATCGTTGCATCGGTATCCTACTTTGTAAACTTCAAGAGAATAATTGCCTTCGGGTATACTTGCAATATTGATTTTAAGTTTGCCCTTTTCTTTCGAAGGCAAATCGCGTATGAAATAAACCTGGTTGTTTACCGAGTCGGGTAGGGTGTAGGTAAAATCATAAACTAAAACCTGAATATTGCCTTTTTCATCTTTGCAAACCCACGACATTTTATCCCCATTCAGGAGCTCCGTTTTTCCCAACTTGTTCAGGAACTGATAGGCATAAAACACGGGTTTGTTAATACCTTGGGTGTTAAGCATACCAAAACCGCCATGAAAAGGGGTAAAGCGTGGCGACGATTCTTCGAAAATATCGGTAAAAACCCAGTACGACATCGATTGGGCTGCGTCGCCAACTTGTTTAAGTTTTTGTAATACATAAGCGGCTTCATGGTAGCTGTCGTGGATTGGGTCTGAAGGGGTGTAGGAAGCGCTCCATTCTGTATAATGCAACTCCAAACCGGGTTTTGATGAATTAGTAATTTCCTTGCGCGACCGCAATACATCGCCACTAACGGCAAACTCCTGTGGGGCAAGTACGGTGCCCGAGTTTCCATATTCATCAAGATAACCCTGGTTCACGCCGTATGAATGGGTACTTACAAAGTCAATAGGCACATTGTTATTTACACAAAATTCAATCATTTCCGGTTCCCATGCAGCTCCGGCAGTTCCTGGGCCACCGACACGATATGCCGGGTTGACACTTTTAATTGCTTTAACACTGTATTGGAACAACTTAAAATATTCTTCCTGTGTACCTGTCCAAAATCCAGGTGAAAGGTTAGGCTCGTTCCAGACTTCGAAATACCAGGTTTTAACCTCATCGGCGCCATAGCGTTCGGTAAAGTGTTCGGTTATGTTTTTGACCAATGCCGCCCACTTGTCGTAATCTTTAGGTGGCGTAACATTGCCCCTCCACCAAAAAATGGTTTCTTTTCCGCTGGCCAGGGCATTGGGCATAAAACCCAATTCAACAAATGGCTTGATGCCTATGCTCAGCAGATAATCGAACAACGCATCGACATACATGTAGTTGTATTCGGGATTTCCGTTTCTATTTTCCTTATAAACCCCCATATCGTCGGTCAAAAGGCCGTGAAAACGAATGTACCTGAAGCCGCACTCTTTTTTTACGTAAGCAAGCTGTTGCTGCCAGTCGGCACGGAGGCCTTCATTGGCACGCCCTGCACCAACACATTCGTTGAACACGGTATTCAACGGTCCTTTTACCGTATTGAAATCAGCATCAATCAGCCTTTCAGGTATTTCTTTCCCCACATTTTTTTTATTGGCTTTACTTTGAGCTAAAACTGTCCCTCCAAGTAATGTTAACAGCAGGAATAAAGAATTGTGATTTATTTTCATTTATTTATTGATTAAGTATTTAACCGTTTTAAAAGGTTTGCTTTTGGCATTAGCCCAAAGCTAAACCACACTTAAGAGAGAAACTATAAAAAGATTCTTCATGATTTTTTATTATTAACTTCAATTTATACCTTAAATCCGCATATAAAAAGATAACCTACTGATAATCACGCTGTATTCTTTAATTGAAATTACATGGTCAACTTTAATAAATAACTTTTAATCAATAAGTCACGCCGTTACTTGCGGATATTGGGTTATAGTTTTTATTTGACTGTTATAATTCACTTAGCTATCCGTGAGCATTATATCGTGAGGCATTCAGTTTTTCTTGACAAATCGGTACAATTATGAAAGTAAAATGCTCTAGCATGCTTTCCAATAGTTATGTGCCCCATCTCCGTTATTGTTTTTATTATCAATTAGTTTTAAAGAATTATTTAATAGACAAATTTCCCTATTATAATTTGAACTTTAGGGCTTTTATGTATTTAAGAAGGTATAACAATCAATTAATTCGAATTAACAAAAAAATATTATTTGGATTATCAGTATAAGAGAAAGCCACATACTTTATTGGAATTCAGTAAATTGTGTTCACGAGTTAGTATTTTGTATAAAAAGAGGAGACTATCCAGTAAAGGATAGTCCCTTAATTGTTTAGAATATCAATACTTGCTGTAGTATTTACGGCAATTATAGAAAAAGTGAATAGAAACAAATTAAATAGATTCGAGTCTTGTTCTGGGCACTTTTAAAGCTAACTTTCTGATGGCGGAGGTTGGCTTTTTTTGTTGTCCTAGAGTGCTTCACGAAATTTCCAATAAATGCTGCATTAAAAATTCATTGATCTCTTTTTTATAGGTTCTTCCAATAGGAATACGTTTTCCTTGCACCTCAACAAATGTAGATGAGAAGGAATCGATGTGAGGAATGGAGATGATAAATGATTTATGAATCCGAAGAAATGGGGCATTCGATAGTTTTTCTTCCACAAACCAAAGCGGTAACCGGGTTTTAATTTCCCTGTCGGCAAAATGAAAGCACATGTAGTCTTTAAAACTCTCGATGTAGATAATTTCTTTTATGGCAATTTTAACCATTCTTTTGTTTTCTTTTAAAAAGAAGTTCTCATTGTTCATATTGTAGTAGTTTAGTAGATGTGCCTGCATATATAGTTATACAACTATACGTTATAAATGATCATTTACATTCGCTCATTTAAAAGTTTCAGCCTTTGAGTTGGTATTAGGGCTATATCTGCAATTATTTATACAAATAGTTGCAGAAGTTCAAATAACCAAATTGTTTATGTTATAAAGTTATATTTGTTGTTATTAGTAAAAATGTTGTTCTTTTTTGCTATGAATCAAATGGTGATCAGGGAAAATAAATTGTGGAACCAAAATATGAAAAAAAATTCAAATCTTTACAAAAGTTATAAATTAATTAATCAAAAGTCATTCTAATTACAGAACGTAATTAATAAAGTAATTTGTCATCAGATTCATTCCGTATGTCGCAGCAGAGGTTCGTTGAATTTGGTAATGTCTTAAATTTGGGCAACAACAACTATACTTTAACTAATATTTATTTAAATGAAAAGATTTACATTATTATTAGCAGGTGTATTCTTGCTAGGCAGTTTGTTTGCCCAAAAAGGATTTAGGAACCCGGCAGCCGCCTATTGCGAACTTATGGGCTACCGTTATGGAATTGAGATTGATGCAACTGGTGCATCGGTTGGAATGGTGCTCTTGCCCAACGACGAAAAGGTCAATGCCTGGGATTTTTACAAAGGGAAAGTAGGCCAAGATTTTACTTATGGCGCTTTGCGGGGTTTTGATGTATCCACAGAAGTAGTTGACATGGGTGGCTTTCAAGTAGAGGTGGCTGTTTATAGCCGTTCTGAAAAAGGAGGAGTTGAAAAATTTACCCAAGAGGAATTGATGGAAATGTTTGGGGATAAATTGATCCTTGAATCCAGGAAGCAAGGGGCTGATATTTTTGAAGAAGCACCTGTTGACCCAAATTTTAGAGCTTCAAAAGCGTTGCCCACTTCATTTGATTGGCGCAGTTATAATGGACATTCGTATATTGGTTCGGTGCGGGATCAGGGAACTTGCGGTTCATGTTATTCCTTTGGAGCTGCTGCTTGTGCCGAGGGTGCTTATAATTTAACCACCGGGAGCTACGATAGCAATACGGCGGATTTTGCTGAGGCATATATCGCATGGTGTTTGAGTGCCATGCCAGCTTATAGCAGCCATTTCAGTGGATGTAATGGTGCCGATTATGAATATCAGGAATTGCAGGCGTTGATTGATGTAGGTATTATTGATGAAACCTATTTCCCCTACACCGATGCCGATAATCAAAGTTGCCCATCGGCAGCTACTTCTGCTCCAAAAACTCAATTTGCAACATGGAGCCGGGTAACCTGTAACGATATTGATGCAATTAAAACAGCCATCATGACCTATGGTGTGGTGGATGCCGCTGTTTATGTTACCACAGCATTTCAAAATTATTCAGGTGGTATTTTTACCGATTCATATACAACCTGCTCTACCAGCCCATGTTATAATACTCCTACCAATCATGCTATTTCGTTGGTTGGTTGGGGTACCGATGCTACCACTGGTGACTACTGGATTTTGCGTAATTCCTGGGGTTCAAGTTGGGGCGAAAGCGGTTACATGCGTTTAGATGCTACATCGTCACGTGTAGGCTGTTCCGTTTGCTACATGACCTATGTAAGTGATGGTACCACTGCACCCACGGTTACTTCTTCTTCGGCCACTTCTGTGGGCGATAATTCAGCTATTTGTGGAGGTACCATAACTTCCGATGGTGGTTCTACTGTAACTGCCAGTGGTGTGGTTTATGCCAAAACAAGTGCTCCTACTTTAACAACCGGCACAGTTGTTTCAACTGCACCGGTTACCACCAGTGGTTCATATAGTGTAACATTAAGTGGATTAACTTCAGGCACTACTTATTATGCAAGAGCTTATGCAACGAATGCCAAAGGTACCAGTTATGGTTCCGATGTTACATTTACCACTACAGGTACTACCCCTGTTACCTATTGTACCTCATTGGGAAGTAATTATTCCTACGAATGGATTTCAGGAGTTACTATCGGTTCTTTCGTCAGCACATCTACCGCAGCAGGTTATACCGATTTTACTAGCAAAACTGTGACTTGTGCCGCAGGTACTGCTTATTCTGTTAGCTTGGTGCCAGGTTTTGCAAGTACCACTTATAGTGAATATTGGAAAATCTGGGCCGACTTGAATGTTGATGGGGATTTTGACGATACAGGTGAATTGGTTTTTGATGCCGGGGCATTAAGCAAAACAACCGTAACAGGTACGTTAACAATTCCTTCGGGAACAGCATCTGCTACTACCCGCTTAAGGGTTTCAATGAAGTACAATGCTGCCCAAACCTCATGCGAAACATTCTCGTATGGTGAAGTGGAAGATTATACATTGGTGGTTACCGCTTCAGGTGCAAATGTAGCCCCGGTTGCCGAAGCCAATGGACCCTACACCTCTACTTTAGGTACAGCCATAACCTTTAGCAGCACCGGTTCAACCGATGGTGATGGAACTATTGCCAGTTATGCATGGAATTTTGGTGATGGGTCAACAAGCACCAGCGCCAACCCAAGCCACACTTATGCAGCTATAGGAACTTATACAGCTACATTAACTGTAACCGATGACGATGGAGCCACAGCTACCGATCAGGCTACAGTAACTGTATCGGCGGCCGCGGCAACGGTTACTCTAGTTACCAGCGACTTTGAAAGCGGATTTGGTCTTTGGACCGATGGAGGTACAGATTGTATGCGTTATACCGGAACTACTTACGCATACGCTGGAACTTCAGCTATTGATATTCAAGATAATACAACCACTTCGTTGTTTACTTTAACAACCGGAATCGATGTCCATACTCCAGGTTATGTACAAATAAAAGTGACCTTCTATTTTTATGCTTTAAGTATGGAAACAGGTGAAGATTTTTGGGTACAATATTATAATGGCAGCACTTGGAGTACTGTAGGAACTTATACCAGTGGAACCAGTTTTAGTAACGGTACTTTTTATACATCAACTGTAACCATCGACGAAACCAGTTATACCTTCCCAACTGCTATGAAAATAAGGTTTAAGTGCGATGCAAGTAACGATAGCGATGATGTGTATATTGATAATGTTACCATTACTGCAAGCACAACCAAAACAGCAGTTCAAAACCAAGTTGTTATTACGGAACTAAGGAAAATGGATGTAAGTGATGCCGGAGAAACAGCATTAAGCCTTTACCCAAATCCAACAAAAGGGTCATCGGTTACAATTGTTTCAGGAACTGAAATTAACAATGTTATGGTTTATGATATTACCGGTAAGGTAGTAATGACTGTTGAAGGTGAAAATGACACTACCATGGAAATTGGTGTCGGCAACCTGAGCAAGGGTATGTATATTGTGGTAGTTAACCATACCGATTCAAAGGAAACAACAAGATTTGTTATAGAATAACAGGATTTATTCTTTAGTGAAAGGGGCTGCTCAACAGGGTAGCCCCTTTTGTTGTGTGCCGTGCATATTTATTACCTATAAGGTGTAAGTCCTATATGGGGGTCGGTAGTTACCAACCATTAGCCAAAAGCAAGGGTGTCCGTTGCGAAGCGGAATCTGAAGGAAGCGAGAGGCAAAATCCCGAACCGAGGAACACGAACTGCATCAGGCATATTCAACAGGACGAGGTTGCAACACAAACCGAAATCCAATAACTACCCAGATGTTGAAGTGTAAATGCAGCGGTTACGTGGGATGAAAGGGAATAGATTTACCACGGGAGACCTGGCGGACGTGCGGAAACGTAGTATGGAACACGGCTAACAATTGCCGCCAGGAGTCAGCAGAGACCAAAGTACCGCACCACGGGCTGATGTGGGAAGGGTCGAATCTTAAGAGGTGAGCATCAAATGAAAGTTACTGTACGGATGGATACAAAGCAGAAAACGGAACAAGACACCTGCCAACGGAAAGATAGGGCGGAACCCGAAGGACACGAAGGAGGGCAGACATTCCTATGGATGACCGAAAAAGGACACACCAACAGAGCGGAGTACAAGCCAATGCTGCTTGAGTATATCCTCTCGCCAACAAACCTGAACAACGCTTACAAGCAGGTAAAGCGGAACGATGGGGGTGGCGGGGTTGACAAGATGGACACAAAGTTACTGCTGCCATACTTACAAACCCATAGGGAAGAACTACTGAAAGCATTGCAGGAAGGGAGCTACAAGCCACAACCCGTAAGACGGGTAGAAATATCCAAAGAAAGCGGGAAGAAACGGCAGTTAGGCATCCCTACGGTAGTAGATAGGGTTATCCAGCAAGCGGTTACACAGCAATTGACCCCGGTTTACGAACGGCAGTTTTCACAGTACAGTTATGGTTTCCGACCCAAACGCAGTGCCCATCAAGCGGTTCTGCAATGCCAAAATTACGCCAACGAAGGATACCATTATGTAGTAGATATGGACTTGGAGAAGTTCTTCGACAAAGTCAACCAGAGCAAGTTAATAGAAGTCCTATCGAGGACTATAAAAGACGGCAGGGTAATATCGTTAATACATAAATACCTGCGGGCAGGCGTAATGATAAATGGTGATTACGAAGAAACGCCGATGGGAGTGCCACAGGGTGGCAACCTAAGCCCGCTGTTAAGCAATGTAATGCTTAATGAACTGGACAAGGAACTGGAAAAACGGGGACACAAGTTTGTAAGGTATGCCGATGATTGTATGATATTTTGCAGGAGCAAGCGGGCAGCCGAAAGGGTGTTGGCAAGCATCACGAAGTTCATAGAAGAAGGGCTGTTCCTGAAAGTGAACCGGGAGAAGACGGTTGTATCGCACATCAGAGGCGTAAAGTTTTTGGGCTATGGATTTTACTTTAACAAGAACGGGTGTCGTATCCGAACGCACAGCAAGAGCATAGCCAAGATGAAAGCCAAAATAAAGGAACTGACATCGCGGAGCAACGGCTGGGGCAATGAACGAAGGAAAGAGGCATTACGCCAATATATTACAGGCTGGCTGAATTACTTTCGATTGGCGGATATGAAAAGCCTGCTAGAGCAGACAGATGAATGGTTTAGACGAAGGCTAAGGTCGCTGATATGGAAACAATGGAAACGTATCAAGACCAAAATGCGAAACCTTGTTAAACTGGGGCTTTCTAAACAGAAATCATGGGAATTTGCAAACACTCGAAAAGGCTACTGGCGCACAGCTAGTAGTCCTATTTTGAGTAGAAGCATTACCAACCAGCGTCTAACTCAGGCAGGATACATCTTTTTCTCCGACTATTATGGCAAAGTTCGTTGTGTAAATTAGGAAACCGCCGTGTACCGAACGGTACGCACGGTGGTGTGAGAGGTCGGAAAATAAAATAGGAGGAAAACTATTTTATTTTCCTCCTACTCGATTT
>Ga0209319_1000695_pt1 | contig 38793 bp, 61 predicted proteins | sample RifGroE2_FD_184000 | JGI IMG/M metagenome (GOLD analysis project Ga0209319, IMG submission 184000) | Groundwater microbial communities from Rifle, Colorado - Groundwater E2 (SPAdes) (version 2) | ecosystem: Environmental > Aquatic > Deep subsurface > Groundwater | place: Rifle, Colorado, United...
GACAAGGTGTCGAAAGAAGGGCACATGGAGATCTGGTATCAAAACGCCATGACGATGGTCACACCAGAGCAAGCCAGGAATAATGCAGAGGAATGGGGTGCCGACTTCGCAACCCACCTGACTAAACGCACAGCCGTCTCCACCTGGGAAGCCAACCCGAGCAAGGCCTTCGGGCATGAGATCAACGGAGCCTCCAGGGCCGTCAAGGAAGAATTCCAGGCCAGAGCACAGCAGATCATCACCGGTACGGAAGGCGAAAACCTGATCTCTTCCGCTCTCGGGATAGGGCTCACATACGACACAAAAGGCTCAGGCGCTTACGAGGGAGGTGTCTCTCCGAATACCCTGTCGCACCTTACGCCGACCGTCTCCCCGCTGTCAAAGCATACCGTCAACGCCTACACCAAGATCCTGCAGTATGTGTTCAAACAGGACGCAGTACCGTGGTTTCAGATAAACCCGCAGGCGCTGAATAAGGGCGAGACGAACGAGAATAAGTACCGCGTCGTTGACAAGGATGGCAAAACCTACCGAGTAATCCCCACCATCGCAGAGGCCCGTGCGGTCGCCGCCGAGAAGGGTGCAGGGTACACTGTGAAGGGTGGGCCGTATGCCCGAGGCATTATGCTGACCTATGCGAACGACATTACCCCCGAGCAGGAAGCCTACCTGGCGCAAACGCTGAATGAGAAGTTCGGCAACGGTGGGTTTACCCGTATGAATAACCGACAAGTCGCGGTTGTCAATTTCAGGGATGACGATACCAAGATCCCCGGATTCACCGATTACTCCACCAAGGACGAGAAATGGGTGGATATCGAGGACGAGGATTTCATAGAAGGGATGCGTGATATCACCGATGATATCGCTGACATTGAATCACAGAAAGGCTTTTGGGCTGAGGGACGATATGGCTACCATGACTGGACGAAAGACAAGGAAGGCAAGGCGATTACCGATGACAGAATTATCACAGGAATCCCCGGACTACTCGACCGGGTACGTGCTTGGAGAGCAGAATACGAAGAGCTTATCGCAGAATACTCCGGAGAAAACCTCCAAGAGCGCGAACGACAAGTCGCAGCAGGAAAGGGCCGATTTCGTATCGAAGACGCTGGCAAGGGAATTCAAACAGAGTCAGGGCTCAAGGTAAACCCGGACGGGACTGTTCCCTTATTTCATTGGTCAGCCAAATCTGATCTCACAGAACTTGATCCCGCCAAGTATGGCACCGGCATCAAGGGTGCCGAGCTTCGCCGCAAACAGAATGATCCCAGTAACTGGGTGGACCGGACCTACTACGGAGTGGAAGGAGGTGGATACACCAAGGAGCCAGGTCTGGGTTCCCAGCGGTACGAAGTATCAATTCCATTTATGAGACTGTACGATTTCCAGAAAGATCCTGACAATCTGATGGACGCTGTCAGCAAAGAGAAGAACGGCGACCCCTTTATCAATCAGGCCAATCTCTACGAGCGGAAGATTAAGGAAGCAGGCTATGCCGGATATATCAGTAGAATTGATATGGGAACCGTTGCTGCCGTTTTTGAGAAACAGCCGGTTTCTCGCCGGGCGATGACTCCACAGTTTGGTCCCGTCGATGTGAATAGCCCTGAGTTCAAGCGATGGTTCGGGGATAGCAAGGTGGTCAATGCTGACGGGAAGCCACTGCGGGTTTATCATGGGACAGAGAAGGATTTTGGCGAGTTCAAGGATGTTTTGAATAGGCAGGGGTTTTATTTTACCGCCGAAGAAGATTACGCGAACGTGTTTGCGGAGGGCATAAGCGGAGAAAGGGTTATCCCTGTCTATTTATCGATCAAGCGTCCTGCTGACCTGAGAGATTATAATGAAGGTTTAATCGATGATCTTTCTTCTGTAGGCTACGAGCGGTCGTCCGAGATGCTTGATATGAGCGTCGAGGATTACTGGCAGCTATTTGACGGAGACGACGCCCTGCGCCTAGCTCTTGAGGAACTTGGCTATGACGGAGTGAGGCTTACCGAGCCACGGAGTAGCGAAGAGGGAGAAGTAAGGGATGATATTCCCTCTTGGTTGGCTTCTTCTTTGGGGACACAGCCGGAAGGAGAAAAAAATAATGTTGAATCGTGGATGGCCTTCAAACCCACCCAGATCAAATCAGCAATCTCCAATACCGGCGAGTATTCTGATACTAATCCGAACATGCGGGCCTCGATGCTTTCTCCGCAGGGTCCTAACTACTCGGAAACCGCGAGGGCTGATCATATCGCCGCCCTATCGAAAGACCGACAGGACGCTATCGCAGCCATGGAGAAATCCGGTGTGCTGAATTTCGTCACCAATGACCGGATCTTGAAGATGATCCAGCAGCGAGACGGGATGGATTTTGCCAGTCAGAACGTCAGGATCGCAGGCGTGGTCTGGGATGGCCCGGCCTTTATCGCCGCCGAGAACGTCCCGGCTGATCAGATCTGGGGCACCATCCGGCATGAGGTCGGTGTCCATGTCGGCCTCCTCCTGCAGTCCGATAAAGAATTCCAGATGATGAAAGACAGCGTCTGGAGCCGCCGCGAAGAAAAGAGCACAACCGGCGATGCGATCCGCGCAGCCATGAAACTGACCCCGGCAGACACCGAATCCCAGTATTACCGGGAGGAGGTCATCGCATACCTGGCGGGCCAGGGGGGTGAGGTCGGCATCATTCGCCGGATCATTACCAAGGTCAAAATGGCCATGGTGAAGGCAGGCTTTGATATGAAATTGTTCACCGTGGACGATTTTAAGGCCATGGCAGACATGGCTATCAAGGCCTCTTCTAAGGAGTGGATGGCTAAAAATGATCCATACGTTAAGTTCTCCAGAGAAAATGTCAGTGCCTGGCCGGATGATTTCCCTAACGCTATCGTCCATACGACCCTGACGAAAATGAAAGAACACCCGAGCTATCTCGCCGCGAAGGGTGGTGACGCGACAGCCGCCATCGGGTTAGTTGGCGACCTTATAAAGCCAGCGCACGTAAAAAAACTCTATGAGCAATTCCCCAATGCTATTGTCGTTGCTCCGCATGCCGAGGAAGCAACTGGGAATAATGCAATTCCAAGGGCATTGGCAGAGGCTTTTGGTGGCGCTGGATTTCGGGTGAATAGCAATATCGTCCAGAGTAATTTACCAAAAAGAACAGGCAAAGACTCGCCGCTCAGGCTTGCGCTACGACCAGAGTTTGATGGCACCGTAGAGCCTGGCATGGAATATATCCTCCTTGATGACGCTCTTGGTCAGGGTGGGACCATGTCAGAATTGAGGCATCATATTGAATCGAACGGTGGAACAGTGGTTGCAATTTCCTCATTGACATCTGGTATTTTTTCGAGTAAGGTGTCAATCAGACAAGATACAATCTCTCAATTACAGGAGAAATTCAGTCGTGAAAAACTTGAATCATTCCTCCGGGAATTCAACACCGCAGGGCGAATCGAAGCCCTCACTGAAAAAGAAGGAAGATTCATCCTCCGTCAAGTATCACTTGACTCCCTCCGAAATCGAATCATTGCGGACGCACGGGAAGCAGGTGTCAGCCCAAGCGCGTGGGAAATTCGATCATCTCTTTCCGGGTTGTCACAACCCGAACACTCTGGACGACTTGCAGTAACCCAATCTCCCCACACCGGCCCGATCCTGCCGATCCAGACCGTGATCGAAAAGTCCTGGCTCGGCGAGAAGTTTGAAAAATTCGGCATCTGGGGCTGGAATGCTGACAAGGCAATCGAGACGGTACAAAAGCAAATCCCTGACCAGCCTATTGAGCGTGACTATAATCTCCTGCGTGGCCTGGTCGGGAAGGCTATCGCCGGGCAGGTTCAGATCTTCGACAGCGAGAAGCTGCAGCCATACCTGAAGTCCCTGGTTGCCAACGGCCTGACCATTGACGATGTCGAGCGGTTGAGCTGGGCACAGCACGCTCCCGAGCGGAACCTGCAGATGCGCCGGGTGAATGCCCGTAGGTATATCGATGCCGTTATGGACTTCATGACCCCGGCAGAGGCACAGCCATATCAGGATCAACTGGGCGACATTCAGGAAGAGTTCATCATGCAAGGACAAACCCTGAACGAGAAGCGTGACCAGAACGTGGCTATGATGGACCAGATGATCGGAGAAATTCCGATCTGGACCGCAAGAATTGAACAGATGCAGCGCGATCTCGATGCCCGCATATTCACACCGGCAGAGGTTTCGAAAGGAACCCCGGACTGGTTTCAGGCCAAAATCGACAAGCGGTGGGAAGACCTTGCAGAGCGTAAACGCCTGATAGATCAGTGGGAAGCAGAGAAAGGGATGCTCTCGGGCATGACCGATAGTGAGGCTGCAGCCATCATTCGGGAGTACAATGGCAATTCCGCAGCTTTCGACGCGACGGCCGAGATCCGTGGTTGGTCAGACGAAGCACTCGACCGGATGTTCCGGGCCGGGGAATTTGATCCGGAGGAGTATATCAACCTGAAGCAAATGTATCAGTATTACGTGCCCTTAATGCGTGAGGATCAGGATAATGCTGGTCTGGCGCAGGGCCGGAAAGGACTCGGGCCGATCAGTCGCCCGTTCAGGGTAGCGGCCGGTTCGACCCGTAAGGTTGTCGACATCTTCGCCAACGTCGTGGATCGCTGGCAGGGTTCCGTTGCGAGAGAGCAGAAATTAATCGCAGGAAGGGCACTGTACGACATGATCCGGGAAAACCCGAATGAAGAGATGTGGGCCATCGTTCCGCTCAAAAAAAGCCCTTATGAGGACAATGAGGGCAATATCCGCTATTACACCGACCAGCGCCTGGATGACAAGACCCAGACCTATGTCAAGGTGGATGGCAAGAAGTACGTGATCCAGATCAACAAGAACAGCCCCACCATGGTCCGTTTCATGGAGGCTATCAACCGGCAGGTTACCCAGATGGGGCCGGTCTACCAGGCTCTCGGTTCAGTCAACCGCGTGCTGGCCAGGCTGTACACCAGCTGGACCCCGGAATTCATGCTGCCCAACTTCGCCCGTGACATCCAGGCCGCCATGGTCAATATGACGGCCACAGAGGCCAAGGGCCTGCAGACCACGGTACTGAAGAACGTCGGTAAGGCGATCCGTGGAATATGGCTGGAGGAGCGCGGCAAGCCCTCCGGGGCCTACGGTGCAGCCTATAAGGAGGCCAGGATGACAGGTGGGCTCATGGGTTGGATGACCAATTATGAGGACGTAAAAGAGCTATCCAAAGAATTGAAGATGGACTTTGAGACGGCCCAAGGTCAGCACTGGACCCGCCATAAAATGGAAGCTATTGGGAAGTATGTCAACGACCTGAATATGGCAATCGAGAATGGTGTTCGTGTCGCAACCTATAAGGCAATGGTAGATCGCGGGATCGACAAGCGGATCGCAGCACAGACCGTATCGAACCTGACCGTGGACTTTACCAAACACGGAACAGCAGGCCCTGCCATCAACAGCCTGTTCATTTTCGCTAACGCGGCCATTCAAGGTACGGTGCGCGGCGGGCAGGCCTTACTGACTTCCCGTAAGGTACAAGGTGTTGCAGCCAGTATCGTCGGCTTCGGCATGATGATGAACTTCCTGGGCGGCTGGATGGGCGGCGAGGATGAGGACGGCGAGGAATTCTACGAGAAGATGAAACGGGAACAGCCGGATCTCTTTCAGCGGAATATCGTGATCATGCAGCCGGGCGGCGGCGGGAAGCACTTCAAGATCCCGATGGCCTATTTCTGGAATACCTTCTACACGCTGGGTGATGAAGCCGCAAGCGCCATGAAGACCGGGCGCTGGGGCGAGGGGTCGGTACGGGTTATCACCGCCCTGATGAATTCCTTCAATCCATTGGCCGCGTCTTCCGCACTGCAGATGGTTACTCCGACAATCGGTGATCCGCTCGCACAGGTAGCAGAAAACAAGGCATGGCACGGTGGTCCTCTGATGCCGAAAGAGAACCCGTTTGGTTATAAGGCCGACAGCTGGCGGCATTGGAAAAACGTCAACCCGACAGTTAAGGAGACAATGCAGTGGTTGAACGATGTGACCGGTGGAAGCCAGTTCAAGTCTGGGTGGATTGATATCTCCCCAGAAACGATTGAGATGCTGATCGGCACCTATGGCGGTGGTGCTGGTAAATTCATCTCAGACACCGTGAGCCTGCCGATCAACGCAGCCACTGGTGAGCTTAACCCCAGGAATACACCGCTTGTCAGGAAGGTCTACGGAACGATGTCGGACAGCGTTAATATTGGAATCTTCTACGAAAATCGCGAGGATCTTGAAATCTTCGAACAAGAGCTGAAGGTCGCCACTCCAGCAGAGCGCCGGGCTATGATTAAAGACCCGCTCTATAAACTCCTGGGGCCATACAAACAGCTGGAGTCTTCATTGCGGGTTTTAACGAAACAGAAGAAGGCGCTGGTGGAGAAAAGACAAGACACCGATGTGATTGACAAAAGAATTTCTAGGCTCCAAGTGGAGTTCAACGCCAAGTACAACAAGGCTACTGGGCGTTGACCGATGTATCAAGATGAGTTATTGTTTCTATAAACGTATTTTATAAGGAGGAAGTATGTCAAAAAGAACCATTATTGCCAAGGTAACCGCAGCACGAACCGTCACAAGAGACTTCGATAAGGGTTTTTTCCCAAAAACCTTACAACTTGATGGTGTTTTAGGGGCAAATACTATCCCTGTTATGCTGGTTGGGATAGACGCGAACATAGACACAGCAGCATATACCGACGCTGGCGTAGCTCTCGCGTTCTCAGCGACCAAGACCATCATCACCATCTATGGACCATGTAGTATTGCACTCGTAAAGCCTGATACTGGCGCAGAAGCGGTTGGCGTTTCGCTGATCGAAATGGGTTAATTATGGGAAGCCCATTTGGTAGTTTTTCCGGCGATGCTATTGGTGACGCTTTCTCCCAAGAGCCAGCAGAGTTGTTAGGTAATCGAGCGGAGGTGACGTTTGGCGGTGATGTCGATGTAACCTACGGTGGTGATCAAGATGTGTACTTCGGGAGGGAGATATGAGACATTGGTCGTTGTTTTTTGCACTATTTTTATGTTTTACCACTCCGGTATTTGGAGCTGTTGAGCTTGACGCAGACAGCAACGGTGCCACTGATGTTGGCAAGGGCGGAACAAACGCCACTACTGCAGCTAATGCCAGGACCAACCTTGGTGTTCCCGCTACAGCCTCAACCTTGGCTGGCTCATGTACAGTAGGTCCATGCCTTGACGGTACGAGTGATGGCGGCGACCTAATTAAGCTCTACGGCCCTGGTGGTTTCTGGACTTCGCTGCAGGCTGGAAATGCAGTAGCAAATCGCTCATGGCGGTTACCATTGGCTGCAGCCCCTGGCGCGGGAACTACCCGCCTGATGAACATGGATGAGAATGGCCAGATGGGTTTTGTTGATCCAGCAACATTTGCCGCCGCCCTTGGCGCAGATGATAACTATGTCACGGATGCTGAAAAAATCGTTATTGGAAATACAAGTGGCTCCAATACCGGGGACCAGACTATCAGCGACACAGCATACGATGCAACCTCCTGGGATGCCAACACGGATGCAGCTACCAAAAACGCAATCCGTGATAAGATCGAGTCCCTTGCTGGTGGGCATGATGCGGTCAGTATAAACGCCACAGCAAATGGCTTAAGCGTGGATGGCAGTCAGGTTCTCACCCTTGGCTTGGCCTCAACAAGCACAATCGGCGCACTATCCGATACAGACTGGGATACCTTCAATAATAAGGTTTCATACACTCCGGCCACTCCAGGTGCGATAGGCGGAACGACTCCCGCCGCTGGCACATTCACAACCATCACTGCCGCAGAAATAAATTCCTCAGCTGCTGACGGCTCAAGAACCTCAGTCCTCCCAAATAACACAACCATTGCCCCTCAGGGTGGCGGGGTAGAGGAGATCTATAATGAGGGTGGAGCAATCAAGGCGGTAGAAAACGACACTGAATATGATATCATGCTCTCCCGGGATATCGGTACTGCCATTCAGGCCTATGATGCTGACCTTGATGATCTTGCTGATGGCACACTGACAGCTTCAAAAGTCGCAGGATCTACCGTGACGACAGGTAGTAAGGCAGCGGCTTATACCATTGGCACTGACTCTGCAAATGAGTCGTATGGTGGTACAATTTACGTGACCTCCACCGCAACGATAACGGCCCCTGCGGTCGTCACAGGAATGAATTTCTCGGTGGTGACTATCGGTGATATTGCCGTAAGCCTGGATTTGAACGCAGCCGACAAGATGATCCTTGATGGTGTGACTCTGGCGGATGGCGACCAGGCAACAAACTCAAGCAAGTCAGGAGATACAATCACCTGCCAGTATTACTCTGCTGATGGGTTCTATTGTTGGAGCGGGACAGTTTTGGGCGCTCACTGGACGGATGGAAACTGATATGAAAAAACTCATACTTGTTTTGATGCTGGCCCTTATTCCCGGCTTGTCGCTTGCTGGCTCGCAGGAGATACAGTCGGTCGTGATGATGGCGAAGGCGCAGGGCGGCGACTCCTGCACTGGGGACCTACTCTTCTCTTGGCACATGGAAAACACCACAGTAACTTCTGGGACTCCTGCCGGTTGCTCTGCCGGGGATACCACAGCTACTACGGTCAGCGGGGCAGAATTGAGCGCCACGTATAAATCAGATGGCACCTATAGTGCCAGCATTCCGACATCTGGGGACAGATTTACTTTTACTGCGTCGGGCGGCGATATTGCTAAGCGAGCGGCTGGGACCATCTCCTTTGATTTATATCTCTCAACCACTCCCGCGACTGGGGCTATTCTTGTTTCTCTTCATGATACTATCTCTGGGAAAAGGATTGATGTAAAGATTGGCTCAGCTACCGACGAGATTGGTATCAGGTATGCCTCCGCGACTGATACCAGTGCCACAACCACAACAGCAAACCTGACTACAGGCGTGTGGTATTCTGTCGTAGCCAAATGGGACGTTGCCGCTGGCACGAAGCTATCTGTGTCCGCCAACAGCGCGACAGCAACGAGCACTATGGCGATAACGCAGCTAGCAAATGAAATTGATTCTGTGGCTGTTGGCGATTCTTTTACCCAGACCACAAATGGATACTACATTGACAACCTTAAAATATACGGGACATGGCAATGAGATTATTAATCCTGATTTTGATATTACTGGCCCCGCTGCAGTCGTTCGCTGCATGGTCTGTCTGGACTGAGCCAATGCTGGCTGATAAGCCTCAACCTGCATATAACCCCGGGACGAAGCCAACCAGCGTCACGCTCAAGGGCGCAAAAAACGAATGGGTGGGCTTTCTCGTTTGCGTGCGAGGGGATGAAAGTCTTGTTGGGTTCGTGCCTTCTGTCCAATCCACACTGACAAAGGGAGCGGATACTATCGCTGACAGCAACCTGATCCCATATATATTGTGGAACCATAACATCCCGGCAACTGATAATATATACGAGCTTCCCGGAGATTGGCCAGATGCCGCAGTTCCGTACCGGGATGTTTATTTCAACGAGTTGAGAAACGGCACTGAGGCCGGGTGGGGGCAAACTGTATCATCCAATACTACGAGAGTTTTTTTCGTCGAAATCTACATACCCACGGCAACCGTTGCAGGGCAATATACAGGAACATTCCGCCTGACCAGTAATACGGGGGCATTATCACAGGATCTCACCATTACTCTTGATGTTTGGAATTTCGCCCTCCCTACGCAATGGACGCTAAAGAATGCCTGGGGTGTATATGGTAACTACTGGATGATGGATTACACAGCCTTTGGTTCGAGGAATGATGCCAAGGCAAGAGAATACCTCTTTAACTTGCAGAAGGCCGCTTTAAATCACGGTTTTTTTCTGCATGGTGGAACTGGCAGATACACCAGCGGACCCACCACCGTTGGCAGTTTTACTGATCAGTATTTCGATGGAGCGAGCGATACATACAGTTGGAAACATTTTCTTGATGGGGATGTTCCGCAGGGGTATAACCCCAAACCCTACCCTAAACCATCTGTTTGGATACCAAGGGACGAGTCGGGGATTGCTTTGGTTTATAAGACCGCTGCAACGATGGATTTGTGGGCCACATGGATTACGACAAATAATTACGACGATACTACTTTTTTCTATGATAAAATATATGATGAACCAGCAAGCGTAGCAATAATCGACTCCTACCACAGCGCAGCAAACGACCGAAATTCAGAAGGACACGTTGCGCGGCACACGGGATACCCTGACAGGCCCATGGAACTCTGGACTGCAAGGGGGGGTTCATATCCCACAGATACCGCATATTGGACGGACACGTTCAAATCGGCGTGGATGATTGGGTCTATGTATACGTGGTATAGGGCGCATGACTGGGGCGACCCCTACGGTTCAAGGGCTGATTTTTCCTCCAGAGAGGCCACATACGGCGATATAGTTTTTCAGTACACAGCAGGGACTGACGACACCGCGTGTAATATTGATGTGTATGAACCAGCGAGGGGGATAAGGGCAGCAGTTGCTGAAGCTATTGATGCTTATTCACGGCAGAACGCCTATGCTTTTGTGTCGGATTGGTATTTTCGCACGGCAGGACACCACGTATGGATAGTAAACGAGGGCTGGGGAGCGCCTACAAGCACTGATAATGCCAACCAGGCATGGAGTGATACAAGTCCCTTTGCTGATACAAGCAATGGCGCTGGGGTGTATTTTTATCCTGGTCGGGTGTCGGGATCAAACTATGATATTGGTGGAACCAATGAGATCCCAATAGAATCATATCGGTTGAAGCTTATCAGGTGGGGTGCGCAAGTCTACGAGTATGCAAAACTTCTATCTGATCAAGGAGCAACTACGACAGCTGACACGCAGGTTGGTAGGATGATAACCTTCAACGTGCCAAACACTATTACAATCAGTGCCGTCTCTGAGTGGGATGCAGCAAGGGAAGCTATGGGAGATGCTCTTACTGGTGGTGCCCAAGCACAGTCGCGTGGCACTGTTCCACTGGGTGATATGAGATAAAAGGAGAGCTATGTGGGATTTTTTCAAAGACCTGTGGGGGATGTTCCTATCGGTTGGCTTGGGTTTTCTATGGCTAGGGAGACTGGAAATGAAAGTCCACAAGCTGGATACTGCCAAGCTGGTAACCAGGGAGTACAGTGATCTGCAGCATGGCCTGGAGGCACAGCTTGCCGCGACGGAGGCGCTGATTGTCAAGGCAGAAATTGCCAACCTCAAGGATATGATCAGGCAGAATGACGAGAGCGGCGAGCGTCGGCATAACGACCTGATCCTCCTGATACAGAACATGAAGAAATGACACGGAACCAGAAAGCATTTTTGGACACCATAGCTTGGGCCGAATGTGGCTACGCCTTATTGGATGCGTCCAATGATGGCTACGACGTGCTGGTGTCCTCGACGGCAGCACGTCCATATCTGTTTCACGAATACAGCAAACACCCTCGCAAATACATGCAGTTCTCTGCGCGGATCACTTCCTCAGCCGCAGGCCGCTACCAAATCCTTTACGACACTTACGCCGACCTTGTGAGGGCCACAGGGTTGGCAGATTTTTCACCAGCCACTCAGGATACTATGGCGCTCAAGCTGGCAGAGCAACGAGGGGCGATGCCGTATATTTTACAAGGGTTCATCGAGGAGGCTATCTGGAAATGCAGAAACATATGGGCCAGTTTCCCTGGTAATACCTACAACCAAAACCCAAAGACCGTTGACCAGCTCCTGCTGGCCTACTACCGGGCCGGTGGCATCCTCATTGGTGGTCAGAGGAAACCGCTGCATTGAGGCTTCCTTTTGCTGTATTTTCCTGATAGCCAAACACAAATCACACTGACAATAAGTCGTGATTATCTCCATGCCTACCTCTCGAAAATTTTATACTCAAATTCAGACCCGATGAGATCTGCCTCTTCTTGCAGGGCGGCAAGGCACTGCTCTGCCTGTTTCTTGCAATTAAACCCCTTAACCTTGATCCATTCTGGGCACCACCTTACACCCCATAAATCCTGCCTTACGCGGTGTTTTATTACGAAGCTATGAAGGGAGAACTCGTCTGCGTGATATCGCTTTTTTACCGGATCTGGCTCCGGTTCCTGATACAGGTCCGATGGTCGCATCTTTCGCTTTGCCAATGAGACTCTCCCCGTGCAGCCTTTTATAGGCATGATACGCCGCGATACTGTCGGCGATATGTTCCATTTCCCCAGCTGCTTTGGGGAACGGTTTTGGAGCACAATCCCGATATCTTCCCATAACCCATGCTATAATTTCCTTCTTGGTCGCCTGTGGATTCCCGGTAGAGTATTGTTTGACATTGCGGGGGGAAATCCAAGAGATCATGATATCGTGAGCCGTACACATTCCTATGGCCAGGCCGGTTGCCATCTTCATCAAGGTTGCAGCCTTTGCCGACTTGGAGCCCCCAGGAAGCTCTGCTATAACGCGGTTGATCTCCGGGTAGTCATAGAAGGCCATCTTCATGCCGCAGGCGATTACGAAGGCATCCTTTGCCGCCTGGATCGAGATCTGGCCAGCGACCTCTTTGACCGGTACGGTCTTCCACGTTCCGAAGTCGATGACCATCCCGTCTCTGAAGATGGACCATCCGGTGTGGCGGATGCCTAGATCCAAACAGAGAGCTACCTCATGATGCGGTTCCACGTTTCGCCTCTCCCTTCTCGATGATTTTGGCACCAGCAGCCTGGATGATGTTGATGAAATTGCCGGGTGCGACATGAGCCGGGGTGATGGTATGCCACCCAAGATATTGAACGAGAGGTGACACGCAGCCCTCTGAGCAGAAGAAACGGTCATTCTTCTCGCGCACCAACTTGAACACGAACCCGACACACCCGAGCCAGTCGTATTTGATCCGATGGACGGCCAGTCGGTAGAAGAACCAGTCGATGTATTTTGCCTGTGTCGGATCTACCTGCAGCTCCCAGATCTCGTAAGGCGTGCCGTCATGGTGATGATCGAGCTTGGAATACCCCCATGCCTGCATCTTATTTCCAGGTGTCGGCCAACACTCAATCAGTTTCCCATTATGATCAATGTATCCGATATGAGAATAAAACGGGCTCCGTGTGACGAACCGTATCGCTTTTGACAGCAGACCGACCCCCTTGAAACCTATGAATTTAACGCTCGACATTCTGTTTCCTCAAGTGAAGGATTGCGCGGAGATCGTCACGCAGCATTTTTTTGACACCAGGGAGATTATATGCAGGACTATCTGGATCTCGATATCGTTTCATAGCCCAGTCGTAATCACCCTGCAATAACGCGATCATTTCCTCATTCGTTTTTGCCTTCATAGATCCTCCTTTAGTCTTGCATCTATAAACAGTTTTGCGCTTGAGCTTATGTCGCAGTCTGGATACCCTAAACACTGCTCCGCCGCATAACGATGACATGCAGCTTCAAGCTGACTTTCAAATGATCCAAGATACCTCTCAATTTTACCAAGAGATACACTGGCGATCCACTTCTTGTTTGTCTTGTTGAAATAAACCCCTTTAATACCAGAGCTATTGCTACATGGTACGCAGGAGTTTCTTACATTGCATTGCCTGGAGGCCTCACGCAAATTCACGCGGCGATTATCCCACCTCTTCCGGTTAATATGGTCAACCTGCCACTCTGGGAGATAGCCATCAGTGTAGAGAAAAACTAAGCGATGGGCAGCGTAGGATTGATTATCGATTTGGATGTAAATGTAACCAGAATGGTGAACCCACCCCGCCACATCATCAACAACAGCCCGTGGCCCGTTTTGAGAAAACCAATAAAACAAGCCAGACTCTTCAGAATACAGCAACACTTCCTTGAGTCTGGCTTGTGTAATCATATTTTTACCACTCCATTCTTACGGTTTTACTTGAATCGCCAAATGGGGCATGTAGGTAAATTCCACCATGGGATGTACCGATATCACTATCTCCCTCACCATTTGGCCTACCGTTACCTGGCTTGAACACAAAGCCATACATGCTGGCCCTTGAATCTCGGTTGCAGGTATCCTCCCTGTCCCTGCAGTTTTTTGCCGTACTTTTTACGACGAAGGTTTTTCCGGACGCGAATGTAAACTTCACTGGCCCACCACCAAGAGAGTCTCCGCGCCTGCTAATCCTCCAGGCCTGTCTACCCTGATTTCGCACCCCGTAGCTGGTATAGGTGGCCGAGTTTTTATATATCCCAGCTGGTGTTGGCCCTCCAGGAGTAGCAGCGCTTCCACTCACTGCCGAATAGGTTTTCCCATCCGACATCTTGACCATGAAGACCAGCGGCCTTGCGTACTGTGCATCCGGCTTGCTGAGAATGAACACGGGTGAGCCTTTGTAGGGAGTGCCCACTCTTGCCCATTCACCATTCACCGAGACTGCAGTCACAGATCCTACCGGCAGCGTCCGGAAGAGAATCCCAGGCAGGCCCCCACCCTGATCAGTGGACCTCTCGTACTCAATGGCATGAGGGAACGGCAGAACACCTACCACTGGCGGAACCACGGGTGGTGAAACCGGGGGAACCACAGGTGGTGTGGTGGGTGGAGCCGTGGGAGTGCCGGGGAACAGCTCCGAGCACAGGGCGGTGCATTGCCCAAGGCTCTGGGGGATCTCAAGTCCATGCACCTTGGTGGCGACCATCATAGCCGCGCCGAAGCTGAAGACCGTGAACCCGAGCGCCAGGATGAGAAGAACCATCCATCGCTTCATTACTCGACCTCCGTGACCGTTCCCTGGCCGGGCAGCGGTTTTGGTGTATCCTCGCCGTCGCTATCGGTTACAGCAGGTGCTGCAAGCGGTTTTACTTCAGGAACAGGTGCCAGCGGTGGTACAACCGGTTTCGCAGCGGGCAGGATTGAGTCAAGTCCAGGAACCAGGCCGGTGATACCACCAAGGCTCCCCAGATCCGGAGTGGCGCTCTGCGGGGAATTGAACCCGAAGGACGATCCAGCGATGGTTAGGTTAATGATAGCCGTTGAGCCGTTATCGGCCTTGGCCTCCAGGCTGACCGGTGTAACCCGGCCAGCGCACCCAGAAAGCGATGCCATGAATACCGCAATTACCAGGCAGAATACGAACCCCGTGAATATTTCGCAAAAATCCTTAAGCATCCTTCACCTCCTTCTTGGCCGCTCTTTTGGCAGCTATGCTACTGGTAATTCCGACCTTGGCGCTGGTGGCGAACGTAGCGAACACGTTCAATGCGCCGACACACGACCACAGGGCCGTTGCCATGCCAACCTTCACACCATCGTCCATAGGGATCGAGATCCCGAAAATCTCCAGTATCCCCACGACAAGCGTAAGAAGAGAGGAAACCGCTGTGATGGCTGCGGTGTTGTTCTTCCACGACTCGGGGTTGGCAATAATCTTCCCGTGGTCGAGGGCCTTAATCAATTCATCCGTTTTGACTGCTCTCATTCGTCCGCTCCCATGAATTCCCTGTTGCGCTTATCAACCAGCATAGCTGTCCTGACGAGCGTGTTTACAAGTCGCGATCTTGATCCGCCCTGACGCTTCAGCCAGAGCACAAGCTCCGGATCAAGGCGAATACAGATCCCGATCTTTTTGATCCCCTCGGGTTTCCGGGGGGCTCCCCTTTTCTTGTCGGCCATAGGCTCCTCCTGTTGAATTGACAATTACCGAAAAAACAATATCTATATTGTATATTGTTTTACAATAATTGTCAACTGTAAAAAACGATTACCCAGAAACTTCCTTCTTCAGCGGGAGCATCCCGTATTTGTTGTTCAGGTACGACTGGGCAAGTTTGCGGAATTCAATCTCAATACTGAACAATCCCCGCTCCACGTGCTCAAGTAACATACCAACCGGCATAACATCCTCACAATAAATCAAGACCAGCTTCTCGCCCGAGCTGTTCTCAATAATCCGGATCTCCCCGCGCACCCTCTCGGTATAGGCGACACCCGTCTCCTCGGGCTTTGTGAAGAAGTCGACAGATAATTCTACCTCCTTCCCCGCCAGGATCATGTCGAGCATAGACTCATTTGCCATTACTGGGGCATCCGGGAGAGGGAATTGGTGCTGACGGCAGATCAAATCAATAGGGTCCTCACAAACTCCTTCCTTCATTTCTTCGTTAATAAACTCGCCATGGTCAACCTGGTGGCCGCAGCACTGGCTATGGTCACCGGTTTTTTTACAGCAATCATCCCCTTTATTACAGGAACAAACGTCCTTCTCCTCATTCATTTTCCGAACCCCCGTAAGAATATTTTTTTGACAATGGCGGCAATCAACCACCCAATTACGACAAACATCACAAGGACAATCACACAAGCCGTCAGGTATAGCGCTGTGATTATCAACGCCATCACCGCTTCGAATATGTTCGACCCCGATAAAATGTTCGTCGTTCCCGATACAGCGCATATCCTCTCTATCAGCATACCCCTCCTTGTTTTATGATGTACTTTTTCGCACTTGAATTCAGATCGCAGTCTTGAAAACCCAAACACTGTTCGGCGGCATAGCGGGCGTAGGCGGCTTCAATGGGGTTGTTGAATGACCCCAGGTTTTTCTGCTGACCATCAACCCTTATCATAGCCTGCCATTTACCACCCCCCTTATTCCAAGAAACCCCCTTAATACCAGAAGAATTATCTCTCCTTGTGCCGCAGTTTCTCAACTGGCACTGTTGGGATGCTTCGCGCAGGTTGTCCCGCCAGTTGTGCCATGGCACACGATCCTTGTGGTCTACGGTGTTCTCTGGCATGTACCCATCGGTGTAGAGAATGGCTAGGCGGTGGGCTTTATAATCACGGCCATTAACCCTAATCACAATATAGCCTTTATCGTTAGGAGTCCCAGCCTCAGCACCAGCCTGAACATTACCCACCGATTCCCTCCATCGAAAAACCCCAGTCTCAGGATTGTAATCCAGCACCTCCTTAAGTCGTTCTTGCGTCAGCATTTCTTTTGCCTCGCGAACCACTCGGTGATCAGTCGCTGTGCGATGTGCTGGATACTATATGCTGCTGTTTCATCGCCAACATTCTTCTCTCCTATCATCTCCAAATTCACTTGCCAGATATGCATACTCTCATGGATAATCAAGCCTATCTGGTTAAGCACCTCAGCCTCTAAAGGAATGCACACAATAGCGTTTAGGCCATCCTCACCATCGATAAAATGGGCACAGCCATCCACTCCTGAGCTGATAAATGGGATGTCATAGTCCATAGCACCTATCTCTTTTAGGCGTTTTTTGAACATCTTCCGAGAAGTACAAAGACAGTAGACCATTTGTGCATAGAGAATACCGTCAGTGAACCACACTTGCTTTTTCATAGGATTCCTCTGTTGAATTTCAATAAAGCACAACTACCCACCATGTCCTCCTCGTCAAGCTCGATCCCTTCGTCGGCTTCACAATAAGCACTACCGCAGGCCCAATCACGGATATCCTGCTCACGGGCGGCTTCTGACGCAGGGAACTTATTGGAGCCCTCAAAATTCGCCCATTCATCCCACTCAACGACCCGCTGCTCCAGGGTCTTACCGTCCGTCCTGGTGATGCCGGTGCCATACTTGCCGATCTGGGCAAGGAGATCATTAAAGAATTTCATCTGAGCGCCTTGTTGGGCCTGGGCCTTGATCCGCTGGTCCTGTTCAAGGAGGATCTGGCCGCGACTCTTCCTTTCCCTGGATAGCTTCTTCTCCTGCCGTAGGATCACCAAGGCGGCGATATACACGATGGCCCCCAGGTAATCACAGATCGCCCGGTCGTCGTCGTCGCAATTCATCGCCTCAAGGACTTTCTTCCTGGCCTGGCCCACATGGAACCCAGGCCCCACTATTCGACCCTCTGTCACGATGGGCTGGTCCAGGAACGGGAGCCCGTTGGCGTGACACTCTTTACCCTTCCCGATCTGAGACTGATCGAGAGCCTGCTGCAGCACCTCTGCCAGCGGTTCGTACCCCGGTTCTACCCGCATATCACCTCCGTTGAATTGAGAGAAAAAATCATCCTCCTGATACTTATACACCACTTGTGAAATAATGCAATATTAGAATTCGATTCTTGCAATTTCCGGATTACCGGCTATACTATGACAAATCAGAGGTGCATAGGGCACCGAAAAACCATTGGAGGATTTATGTACACAGTGAACCCGGAGTACCAGATTCAAGACAGGAGGGGGATGACACTCTCCCGTCGTATCGAGATGTTCGGCAGGACAGCCTATCAATCCTGGGATAAGATGGACGATGACAGCGACCGGCGATTCTGTGAGAAGCACGCCGCGCACCGGTCCACCTTCGAAGGTGCCTGTATGCATCTGCTTGTTTTCTCAGACTATGCCGAGGAAATCTCCTATTTCCTGACGGCGACCGACCGGAAATACCTCATGATCGAGTCCCTGAAGAGCGGGGGCCTGCTGATCACCGGCACCGTTCGCGCCCTGCAGGAGTGGATCAACGGCGACACCGGTATAGGCATGAGGCTGCAGTATTTTCTCCATGAATTCGACCCGCTCCTGTTCCCGAATTTCCCCGGCGACGGATACAGTGTCGAGAAGAGCAGGACTGATGTCATCTCTGTTCCGCCCGCAGCAGTAGTGGATCTATCGGCATACCCTGACAAGCACCTGATGGTCATGGTCAGGTTCGTCGTCAACCGGGCCGTCACCCATGAGCTGGTCCGCCATCGCCCGTGTTCCTTCCTGCAGGAGAGTCAGCGTTATTGCCGGTACAATCAGGAGCGTTTTGGGGAAGGTGTTACCTTTATTAAGCCGACTGCTTTCTATAAAGAAGGAACCCGAGATTATATGCTCTGGGAAAAGGCCATGCGCGGCACCGAGAAGATCTACCTGGAGCTTTTGAAGAGCAGCACGCCACAGGCGGCACGGATCGTCCTGCCGAATTCCTGTAAGACAGAACTGGCTATGTATGCCACAGTAGCCGAATGGCGGCATGTGTTCAAAATGAGAAACAACAAAGCCTGTGATCCATCCATGCAGGAGATCATGAAGCCGTTGGCAAGGGATTTTTTCCAGAACCGGGTACTCTGGGAATAGGTCGAAAGAGACATAGCCCACGAAGAAGTCGAAAACGACTTGAGGGCGAAGAAAAAGGCGGCTTGGTTTGATTCCCGAGCCGCCTTTTTTATTCAATCCAAATTATGGGAAGGCCGAAAACTTCGGTCCTCTTCCTTTTGTCACCTGTGGACCAGTGGCCACTTTGGCCATGCACAAACATGCTCTGGCAGGAAGTCCTTATCCTTCCACCGGATACAGGTATGTTCACACCCGGACTTCGCTTCACTACAGACGCACGATAGATTCTTAATCCTTGGTCGCTCCATCACTTTCTCCCTTTAAAAATCTTGGCAGTATTTTCTAATACCAGAACATCGGCCCAATCAAGGCCATCCTTGTCGGGAATATAAACTGACACCAGAAGGTCGCGGTGCTTTGGCGATGTCATTATCCTGTTTGCCAGAGTGTACGCTGCACGTTGACCAGCGTAATTTTTATCATTGTCGCCGAAGATATAGAGATGAACAACCCCAGGCGGTGGTTCAAATCCAACCAGCAGGGAAGATGTCAGCGTTGCCCAGGTTGGAATACCTGTCTGCTCACTTGCTGCCAACATTGTCTCCACCCCCTCCCCAATCCCGAGCCTGTTGTCTGCAGGGTGTAATCGGATAGCCCCGCCGAGCATCTTTTTCAGGGCAGGTAGAAACCGCTTTGGTTCTTCCAGGTCCATTTTCTTTCCATCTTCCGTGATGAACGTTTCATGAATAGTGATTCCTTGGTTGTCAGGCCCCATAAAAACACCCAACATGGCATGTTCTTTTTTTCTTGTTTCAGTACACCAGCACTGGCTTGTGTAGCGCAGAGATGATGGAATTTTGGTGATGCCACGACCAACCAAATACTTCCATGCCGGATCTCCCGGCTTTACCGGCGCTGAATTGAGAAATAACGCCCGCAGGTTTTCTGGTGATGCCTTCGCCTGAACCGACGATGTACGAATTTCACACTTGTGTATTATTTTACGAACCTCATAAGCAGCCTCTGGGAGGGTGAGGTTGAAGAATTTCATCACCATTCCCCAACCGTCACCACCTCCGCAGTACGTACAGATCCACGACCCGGTTCCTTCCAGGTCATCGAACCGAAATGGCTTTGACTTGCCAGGTTTCTTACACAAGGGGCAGTCAACATGGCGACCATCACCAACATCAATACCGAGGTTGGAAAAAATGTCAACCCAGCGCCCAATACAGTCCGATTTGAGATAATCAAACTGTGACATTGCCCCTCCCCTGTGCGTCGATATATTGCTTCGCACTTGAGCTTGTGTCGCAATCTGGATATCCAAGGCATTGCTCTGCTGCATAGCGGGCGTATGCTGCCTCCAGTAGTGAATCATAATACCCCAGGTGTCTGTGTGAATTGTCAACGCGCATACCCACCTTCCATTTTTTCCCCCGCTGCTGATTAGGGGAAACACCCTTGATTCCCGATGTATTCCTTTTGTTCATTCCGCTGTTCCTGGTTTGGCACTGCCTTGAGGCTTCACGCAGATTCAACCGCCAGTTATGCCAACGCACGCGGTCAATATGATCTACCGTAGTTTCGGGTAGATAACCATCGGTATAGAGGATCGCCAGTCGGTGGGCATAATGATTCTTTCCGTTTATTCTTATCACAACGTATGCACTATTGTCTAAACACCCAGCTATATCACCGACGTTCCTGCCAGATCCGGCCTCTATCCACGTAAAAATCCCAGTTTCTGAATTGTAGTCCAACACCTCCTTAAGCCGTTCCTGTGTAATCACTTACCCTCCTTCTCTTTCCAGGATTCCTTTTCAAGTTCAATCAGATACTCGTACTTGGCGAGGCACCGATCAGAACAAACAGCTGGGATTGTGCCAACAGATATCTGATCGCCACAGATAATACAAGATACCATTTCCGTATGATTTGGCGTGACATTCATCATAGCTCCTCCATTCCTGGGGTTATTGGGTATTCCCGTGGTGCATAATTAAAAACCTTCGTCTTTTTCCAACCACCAGGGGTTTCACGGTAAGGCCCACACTGGGTGATAATGGTGGCGGCATATTTTTTCTGGGTCTTATAAAACCTCTCCACAATTTGCTTATCAGACATTCTTTGTGTAAAAAACTGATCCAATGACGAGTCGGAGTAGGTGACCTCCGGGTATTTCCGCCTAAAAGTGCGGAACCTCGCGGCCCGGTCCTCCGTGGTGCCAAACCGGCGCGGAGCGCAGCTTGGGCAGTGTTTACGGTCACCCTTGCGAATAAGGTGATACAGGTCAACGTCGAACCTAAACCCACAGTGGTCACATTCCGCCCTGACTATACCGTAATGCCCCCCGTGGTTTCCATATGGAATGCGACGGAATGAATTATTGCAGATGTGAATAATCCCAAACTTCATCCCTACGTACTCGGGTTTCAACTTACCATTTTCAATGTATTTTACTTCACCCATCAACGCCTCCTATGATGATACTTTATATTCAAGTGTTTAAGATAATTCATAAACGCCTGATCTGGCTCAACCTCAGTGACATTATCCATCCCTCGCGGCCACTCTTTAAACTTCTCATTATATTTGTGAGAGCACCATCCAGCAGAGTATCCCTTAAACCGAGCCCACCTTTTTAACATACCAAGGAAAATTCTTTTGTCAACAACTGAATCGACTTTACCGATCTCTTTCAAGGTGCCCTCCTTGACCTCGACCTTTTTCCCATGGCGCTTAAGAACAGACCCGCAGTCCGGACAGGTGATCCCTTCCTCTAGAACCCGATTGCAAACCTGGCACTTCAACACGCCCTTCTCCTTTTTCGCCCGCTCCGCCTTTGACCAGACTCGGGCTTTGCCATCGAGCGACCATTCGTGCGGCCACTCCAGAAGCCCATGTTCTTCAAGGCATCCAGCGTGATCGAGGATTATACAGTCGTGCTTGCCGGGGTACAGCCGGGAGCCGCGACCGCCCATCTGGATGAACCGCCCGAGGCTCTTTGTGGGCCTTGCCAGCACTATGCATGAGGCTATGGGGAGATCCGTACCTTCGCAGGCGATCCCGACGTTCACTATTACCTGCAGTTCACCGCCAGTGAACGCATCGAACGCGGCACTCCTGGTTTCGTGATCAGTCTTCGCGTCGATGTGCATTGCCTCGATCCCGTTGTTCCTGAACTGACTCTCCAGGGCAATCGAATGTGCGACGCTGGTGGCGAAAACGATAGTCGAGCGTTCCGGGCAGATCTCAGACCAGTTCTGGTAGATATCACCGACCAGCTTCGGTTTATTGACCCGGCGCTCCAGCTCTCCCAGGTTATAGTCGCCAGCCACAAGCGGAGGCATATTGTCAAGATCGGGTTTACTTGGTGCGAAATAACGGAACGGAACGAGCTTACCCTTGTCGATCAGTTCCTTAATCCCAACCGTAGGGATGATCGCATCGTAGAACTCCCCCAGGCCCCTGCCATCCTGGCGTGTCGGGGTTGCAGTTAGACCGATGACGACTTTCGATTGGTCATAGGCCTTCAGGATCTTCTGGTATGACGGCGAGATAGAGGAGTGAGCCTCGTCCACGAAGATGATATCGGCATCGTGCCACCATCTATTAAGTGTAAGCTCCTCCAGATCCATGCGCCGGGAGTACGTCTGCATCGAAGCGATCTGAATAGCGGCCTCATGGTCGCACGCCTCCCCGGCCATAACGATCCCAGTGGTAAGACCGGTGGACTCGATTGTACGCTGGGCCTGGAAGACCAACTCACGCCTATTTGCGAGGAATAACACCTGCTTATCCTTGTTCCTAGCCAACCCAGTGATCATTGCAGCCATGACAGTCTTGCCGCTTCCGGTCGGAGCTACGATGATAACCCTGCGTTTTCCCGCAGCAATTGCCGCCCTGGCATCAGCGACCGCCTGTCCTTGAAAGTCGTATGGAGTGAACATTTTCCCCCTTTTCCGCACTAAATGCGGTTTTAATGTGAAATCAGGTGGTTATAGGCTATCCAATGAAGAAGTGTAATAGTTTCCGGTACTTTGCGAAACCGTTTTACTTCTTTTATGGTTTGACATGTCAATATGACCCATGCTACAATAACCTCTGTCCTTCGAATAAACGCTTTTGAAAAAAACAGGCTGTTGCTTAGGCTACTGCTTGCACGCCTGCTGCTGCTAACTGATTCATTTCTTCTCTTGGACAGCCGCTGTACAGCTTGGCACCTACTGAAACGCTGCTTACTGAGACGCTGTTGAAGGCGAGCTTAAGGCGAGCCCTGTAGTGAGTTGCTCCAGGTGTTAGGCGTGTTACCAAACGGTAACTGTTACCAAACGGTAACGTCATTGCTGATACTCCCACCAGCCTACCTTGACCCTTCTGAGACTCTTCTGGTCGTCATCACCGAGAGCGTTCCATTCATCGTTGCCGACCCCCATGGCATATCTCTGTGATTTTGGAGTCCTGCGCTGCAGCATGAGGTTTGGGTCGTCCCACTCCAGTGTCTCCAGACGCTTGTACATGGCAGCGATACGGATATTTTTGACATCAGCGATTTCCTGAATTGTCATGGGTCCGACATCGGTCATGAAGGATTTCGGCCAATTGCGTCCTACCCTGATCGGTTTCTCTGTCAGTCTGGTCGGGTTCCTCTCTTCCATGGTGCCTCCTGTGGTGGTTAATAAATGTACTGCCTATAATGGGGGATTATACACCCGGAAAAAAAGATGTCAATATTTTCTTTTATCCTTGCAAAGCTCTTTTTGTGGTGTATAGTAAGAGTTTGAATATGGGTCTGACTGGAGTAGAAAAAGGAGGGAAATATGGTTGGCGCTATTAGAAAACACGGGCTCACCCTTGAAAGGGTTCGTGAACTTCTTGAATACAATGAAGAAACTGGTGATATTATATGGAGGATTCGTGTCACCAGTACGGTCCCAGCTGGCGCTATTGCTGGTGGCCTTAATAATGGGTATATTTCCATAAGTATCGATAATATATCGTATTATGCCCATCATATAGCGTGGTTTTTAAAAACCGGGAAACCGCCAAGCGGGAGAATTGATCACAGAAATGGGAAGAAGAACGATAATAGGTGGAATAATCTTCGCGAGGCAACGCATAGCCAAAATAAAATGAATATGCCAGAGAGGTGTGATAATAGATCTGGATTTAAAGGGGTCACTGTTTCTGGAAAGAAGTTCAAGGCTCAGATTTGTGCCGATGGTGTTATTTATTATCTTGGGCGATTTGATACTCCAGAGCAGGCAAGTGATGCATATAAAAAGAAGTCCCTTGAAATCCATGGTGACTTCTCTTTTTACGCCAGAGATAACCAGGAGGGAATATGAAAGCGCTGACAATGCTGGCTAGAATCGACAGGGGAGAGATAGTTCCCATGAGTCAAAGGAACTGGGACACCGCTATGAAGATCCTTGAGGGGAAACAGGTGTCGGTCAAGATCGGCCCGCGTACCAGGATTCGCAGCGATTTACAGAACAGGTACTTGTGGGGGGGGGCGTATAAAACCTGGGCCGAGGATCAAGGATGGACCGACAAGGAGACTCATGCTTTTTTTGGGGAAAAATTCCTTTCGACAATCATCAAGAAGAGAATTGTTGAGTCCAGTGGGGAGGTTGTGGATGCTGAGTTTATTCATATTCGATCAACAACAGACTTGACAACTGTGGAGTTTATCGAGTATTACAGGAAGATAATCTTCTTTGCGGCTGAACATGGGGTTTATATCTCAGAGCCAAATGAGGAAGAGATGTGGCAACTGATGAAGATGGTTGAAGAAGAGGAAAAACGGAGGAAAGTCTGAGTAAGATCTGTGAGTCTGCAAAAGGGCAACAATGCCAGGTGCGGCTGGAAGGGGTTTGTAACTTCAATTCAGAGACTGTGGTTCTCGCCCATATCAATGGAGCTGGGATGGGTGTTAAGGCTCTTGACTTTCATGGGTCATATTGTTGTTCGGCTTGTCATGCTGTGGTGGATGGTGCGAAGTCTCATCATTCCAGGGAAAGCGTAAAAATTGCCTTCTATGAGGGTGTGATTCGGACCCAATCGTTGTTATACTTTAACGGATTGCTCATAATCCAGGGAGAAAAAAATGTCAGAAGAAAAAAGTGAGAGAACAGTGGAGGATATCCAAAGGGAAGCCCTGAAGAAGCTGGCTGTTCCTTTCCCGGATTCCGCGATCTCGATGCTGCCAAAACCGACATCAGCTCAGACCGATGCGGTGAAAAGGGATTATAAGGCCGGTATTCGGTGTAAGATCTGCGGAGCTTGGCATCATCCGGATGTTATTCACCTTCCTTATGTCGGCCATGCAGCCCTGACGGCCCGGCTCCTTGAGGTCGATCCTCTGTGGGATTGGTGGCCGAAGGCCTGTGGTGCCAATGGCCTGCCGACGTATGACGAAAATGGTGGTCTGTGGATCTATCTCTCTATATGTGGTATGCAGCGCCTTGGATATGGCCATGCCGGTGGTTCAGTCGGTGGTGACAAAACCAAGGAGATCATAGGCGATGCCCTGCGGAATGCTGCAATGAGATTCGGTTGCGCTCTGGATCTGTGGTTCAAGGGAGATCTTCCCGCCAGCACCTTGCCCGACCTTATTCCGGAGTCAACCAATAATGAGGTGCCTGAGCCCATGTTTATCACCCAGGAGCAGGCGGAATTCCTCCATAATATCCTGAAGGACAAGAATAGGACCGAGAGGGAGTTCTGTGCCTATTTTAAAAACGGTGCAACCCTGGCTGAGATCCCCGCTGGCCTTTACCAGAAGGCAGAGATGGCGGTCAAGGCTGCAAAGACGATGCCGAAGAAGTAGTCAATTAAACCCTGGTCTCGGTGACCAGGGTTTTTCTATGGGGAGCGCATATGATTATTATTGACGTTGAGCAAGGAACACCGGGTTGGTTTGCCGCACGCCTGGGGAGGCCGTCAGCGAGTCGTTTTTCTGAGATCTATACCAATACCGGGAAGGAGTCGAAAAGCCGGGAAAGGTACCTTTACGAGTTAGCCGGGGAGCGGATCTCTGGCATGATGGACGTGGGGTACAAAAACGGCTATATGGATCGCGGGAATACTCTGGAGGAGGAGGCCCGCAGCACGTTTGAATTTGTCGAGGGGGTCGAGGTTATAAGGACTGGCTTTTGCCTTGATGACAGCGAGTTATTCGGCTGCTCGCCGGATGGTTTGGTTTATAGCGATGGCATCTTAATGGCTGGGCTAGAAATCAAATGCAAGAATCTCGCACTGCATTGCGAGTGCCTGCTGAAAGATCAGGTTCCAACAACCCATATGGCGCAGATCCAGGGTGGTATGATGGTCACCGGCGCGACAATATGGTATTTTATGTCGTTTTTTCCGGGAGTTGCTCCGTTTATAAAAAAAGTCCATAGGAATGAGACGTATATTACAGGCCTGCGGACCTACTTGCTGTCGTTCTGCAGTGAACTGGATAAGATCGAGAAAATGGTGCGGGGGTATGGAAAATGATCACACAAGAACGGCTTAAAGAAGTTCTGGATTATAACCAGGAAACCGGTATTTTTACGTGGAAGGAGTCGGCAGGGCCTGCCGCAGCCGGTGCGGAGGCTGGGAGTCCTCACGTGAAGGGGTATATTCAGATCGGGATTGACGGCAAGCTCTACAAGGCCCACCGATTGGCCATTCTCTATGCTGACGGTTATATGCCCGAAAACACGGTAGACCATATCGACCGGGTTCCATGGCATAATTGGCGGTTGAACCTGCGTGAGGCCACACAACAGTGCCAGACCAGGAATTGCTGTGTGAATAAGAACAACACATCGGGAATAAAAGGGGTTTCTTGGTACAAAGCGGCTGGCAAGTGGCGTGCCGATATCATGGTTGATAGAAGGCAGAAACACCTGGGCTTATTCGGAAATCTCTTCGAAGCGGCTTGCGCTCGTTATGCAGCCGAACAGTGTTTGGGGTTCCAAGATTGTGATGTAAACTCCAGTGCAAGGAAGTATATAAAAGAACCTGGGAGAACTGTGTAATGACAAAAAGCCAATGGACTCAGCTTCTTAAGATTCAACATGAATTTAACAAGAGGGGGGAGATATATTCTCGGAAAAAGATCCAGGAGACTATGCGTGTATCGCACTCGACAGCCAGGGAGTGGGATTCTTTCCTGAAGCACAAGGGGGTTATTTCTGGCATGGAAGTTGAGCGGGTTTTTGATGGTGAGAGGGTGGGGGTTTTGGCGGATATACATATACCCTATCATGATAATGTGGCGCTTGAAACGGCGTTATCATATCTGGACGAATTCAAGCCCAACACTATCGTACTACTAGGCGATATGCTTGATTTTTATAAAGTGTCAAGGTTTACGAAGAAAATCGGCAGGCATAGCGTGGGGGGTGAGCTACGTCAGGGGAGAATGTTTTTGCAGAACCTTCGGTATCGTTTTCCAGGCGCTAAAATTATATACCTGGAAGGCAACCACGAAAATCGGCTGGAGCGGTATATCCTGGAGAATGCCGCAGAAATTGCTGATCTAATGGAGGATCTGCTAATTTCAAAACTCGGGCTGGTGGAGTCATGTGTGGAATATCGTGCCGACTTCTTCTCCATTGGCAAGCTGTTCTATCTCCACGGCCATGAGAAGGCTGGTGGTGGCAATGCTGAGCACATCTGTAATGTTGTCTTCCGCCAAACTCTTGATCATACTATTTTTGGTCATCACCATCGCCAGCAGGAGAAGGTGTTTAAGCGGATCGACGGAGGAACCTTATGGACTGGTGGTGTCGGCTATCTCGCAGGGCCGATGGAGTATGCCCCACTAAATCAATGGTCGCAAGGTTTTGCAACCATCGTATATCAGGGCAATGGTCACTTCAAGGCCAGGCTCCATAAAATACAAAATGGGATAATCTATTAGATTGCTTTTTATGCTTGACTCCCCTGTAAAAAGTGGTAGAGTAAATGGTAATACAAAAGGAGCGAGATATGACACGACAAGAATTTCTGCTTTCCACGCTGCGCCGGTTCTGTGACACCTCTCTGGAGATCAGGATGCGGAAGACACATCGCCCGGTCACCATGAGCTATCACGGGCTGACAATCGGCCTGCACTTCGGGCCATCCATGAATTATGATATCACAATTTGGGTTGAGAATGAGGAAGTCGTCTCAACCACAGTGCCCATCATGAAACGGGCTATCTCAAAAGGCTGGACGATCAAATAGGGTGAGATATGGCTGAAGACAAAGCATTGGTGGTTCAGGGGCACAGGGAAGGGGATGTCGTTTTTGTCAGCGGTCGTCGGTTGAATTTTGTCACTGGTGAGGGGGTCGATCTGCTGATTGAGAGGATTCGGCAGATGGCAACCCTGGTTCCTGATCTCTCTACTGGTAAGACCCGGCAGGAGATCGCCAGTATGTCCGGCAAGGTTTCATCTTCGAAGGTCATCCTGGAGAAGATCGGGAAGTCGTTGGTTGATGAGGAAAAGAAGCTGATTGAGGACCGGTTGCACCGTATTGAATGGATCAATGGTAGCCGTGCCAAGATCAAGACAGAGCTTGATGCCCTGCGCGACGAGGTCCGGGCTCCGCTGACTCAGTGGGAAAAGGACCAGGCTGCAGAAAAGGCCAGGATAGCCCTGGAGATCAAGATCGAGGACGACCATACCCAGGCCCTCATTGACAACGAAGTGTTTGACCAGCGCCTGGAATTGACCCAGCGTGAGGCAGCAATCAAGAAGCAGGAGGAAGAGCTGGCTATCCAGCAGAAGGCCCAGAAGATCGCCCAGGAGATGGTTATCGAAGTGGCCCGTAAGGCCCCGAAACCCAAGTCCGAGTCAGCGGCAATGCACGGCGACTTCAATCCCAACCCTGGCGGGGTAAGTTATCCGGTAGATCCGCCAGCCCTCGACAAGGACGATCAGGTGCTGAATGATATTCTGCATGACCTTAAGGCCATTGGTCTGAGTACCTTCCTGGCGGTTGGTGTCATTGTTGCACTGGAGCGCGGCGAGATCCGTCACCTGACAATCGATAGGGGTGACGAGTGGTAGATCTCCAGATCGATACAATCAAAAAGAAGGTCGCGGCCAAGGTGAGAAAGGATTTCGACCGAATGTGGCGAGAGGATTGGAAGATGTTAATGCGTTTTCATGGCTACAAAGGAAAGGGAAATGATTACAAAGCCCGTTTATAGGTATGGCAACTTGGAGGCCGGGCAGTTATCGCGCCTGTGCCGGTCGGAGGATGTCTACGTTCCGTCGTCGGATGACTATACGGACGCACGCTACGTTCAGCGGTTCATTGATAACTGCCTGTCGTCTCCGTCGATCTGGATCATGGGACGCGATCCGAGGCATGAGGCCTACATCATGAGCCCGTTGCACAACCTCACAACGTGGATCTGTCATGTGGCTGTCCGTAAGGATCATCGTGGGCCTGCCACTCTGCGGGCTGCGGCGGCGGCTGGCGCTATGGTATTCCGGAACACGCCTTGCAGGGCAGTCCTGGCGTTCATCCCGGTCGAGAACCGGATAGCTCAGTTCTTCACGATTCAGCTTGGGTTCCATCGTATTGGCACCACTCTTGGCACGCACAAGAAGGGCGGCGCGTTCAGGTCAGAGGTTATCTTCGAACTGACCTTGGACGACTACAATAAAAAATGGGGTAAAGAGGTAGGTTATGTCATCTTCGGAAATCGCCCTGGTAAGCGGTAGAGAGTATAACGTGAGCCATAATGGTGTGACCTGGGTTAAGAGGGTTTTTCTTTACACAACCTCACTTGGGCTTTATGTCTGTCAGACGAAAATGGGCTGGGATAATGGTGATCTCCCTTCACTGTGTAGGTCGTTCATGTATATCAAGGAGACTTATGGCCATTAAGATGATTCTCTGGAGTGAGGTTGGTAATGGACATCGGCATGTAAGAAAGAATCGTGCCATCGTGGAAATCGAAGGTTTTGAGCAATTAGAACTTGACGAAACCTTTATCGCCATGGTAAAACAGGAACTGCAAAAAGCGTTCGGCACGATAATGAACGACGACCTGATCCATGTTGTGCGGTGCAATAATCCGCCACCTACGAAAGGAGCCTTGCGATGAGAGGTGATTACGAACAAGACCTGAAGGCGATCATCCTTGACAGGGACGCAGAAGTCGGTAGGCTTCGTAAAGAGCTGGCCGCTGTCGAGAAGATCCTCTACCGGCTGGCCCGCCTGGCCCGGAACACGGATGGCCTTTTCCCGACAACGAAGGCAAAGGAGGTCGCCCATGAATTGCTGGCGCTTCGTCTGCTCGACTGTGCCAGGTACGACCGGGAGATTATCGCGACCCAAAAGGGGGGGGGTCGGGTGAAGGCGCTCAGGCGCAAACAGGAAGGATATCCGCAGCTGTCGCTGCCATATCCTGAGTGTGGTAGGATCGTGGCCCGTGAGCCGTCCGATTCGCCATGGAAGTGGGACTATATTGCGGGGGAAGCAGAATGATACCTGAATGTGTAGTGGATTTTCTTTTCAACGTGCTTCTGGTGAATCTGGTGGGGATCGGGATCGCTCTTGGGACGACCATTGAAGAGATCCTGTCTGAGGATAGTGGGTGGGAGTCTCTGTGGGTTCTCCTGCTGACGGTAATTTTTTGGCCAATCACGATCGGTATTGCATTGGCGAGGAGGTGTAAATGAACTTGGGAGATAAGGTGAAGGTAAGTAATCTATTGGTAGAGGATGCGGAGCTATCGGTAGGCATCTGGAGATATCTCTATACCCGTGACAGCGGGGCAAGGAGAATCGTATGCCAGATGAATAAGGAATACAGGGATAATACGCTGGCGGGGATCGATGTGTTCAAGTTCGCAGTGATCGTTGTTGGTCCTGTTGCGTTCCTGAAAAAGGCCAGTGACATCTGTCTCTGGCTCGAAGAGAATGGTTACACTCCGTCAATTACTGGTGTGTGGAGAAATGCCCAGACGGGGGGGCAGTTCGGTCGGGATATCTTCTTCCTGGCTGGCAAGCAAATACCGGAAGCGGATATCCCGCTTTACCCGGTGGACCTAATCACGTTCGTGTGAGGAGAGAGAGATGATTACAGTGTCATGGTTTAGCGCTGGTGTGTCTTCTGCTGTGGCAACAAAGCTGATGATTGGGCGGGTTGACAGAGTTATTTATACTCATATTGATGACCAACATCCCGATACTTTGAGATTTGTTGCTGACTGCGAGGCGTGGTTCGGAAGGCCTATCGAGATCCTACAGTCCCCTTACAAGAATGTCGAGAACGCCTGCAGGATGTCTGGTGGTCGTGGTTATATTAACGGGCCGGGCGGCGCGGCCTGTACCAAATTTCTGAAGCGACGAGTCAGAAAAGAGTGGGAGATGGGCCAGACAGAACAATTAAGGTATGTGTGGGGTATGGATTTCAAAGAGAGGGGTCGCTGTGACCGGATAAGGGGGGGGATGTCCCAGCAAGAGCACGTTTTTCCACTGGTAGAGCGGGAGTTGAGCAAGGAAGACGCCCACAAGATCCTGAAAGCCAGCGGAATAGTGAGGCCGAAGATGTACGAGTTGGGATATCGGAACAATAACTGCATTGGCTGTGTGAAAGGAGGCATGGGATATTGGAATCACATCCGTAGGGATTTCCCGGCAGTATTTGAGGCTCGGGCAAGAATGGAGCGAGTGATTCGGGCCACCTGTATCAAGGGTGTATATCTGGATGAGTTAGATCCAGAAAGGGGGCGCAATGAACCTCCAATTATTGGAGATTGTGGTATTTTGTGTGAGTTTTTGGGGCTTTAGTAATATAAGACAAAAAAAGGAGTGAGTTATGATCAATAAAGTAATCTTGTTGGGAAACCTTGGTGCAGATCCGGAAATCCAGTACACTGCAGGCGGTACTGCAGTCGCAACCCTGCGGGTGGCAACAACCGAGCAGTGGAAGGATAAGGACGGCGAGAAAAAAGAGCACACCGAATGGCACCGCGTGATCGTGTGGGGCCGACTCGGTGAGATCTGCGGCGAGATCCTGGAGAAGGGGTCCAAGGTTTATATCGAGGGCAAGAACCAGACCCGCGAGTGGACCGACCAGAATGATGTGAAGAAATACACCACAGAGGTTGTCGCCAAAGAGATGAAGGCCCTGTCGCGCAGGCGGTAAGATGGTGGATCTCGGCACAATCCTGGTGGGTCTTCTCCGGATGATTCATTTCCCGAGCCACCCCCAGGTATGAATGGAACCGGCGAAGATGTTCCATTCTAGATTCCAGAAACCGAGAAGAGGTGAGTCGATGATCACACAGAAACGGCTTAATGAGGTATTGGATTACAACCCGGAAACTGGGATTTTTGTGTGGATCGAATCACCGGGAGGAAACGCTCCAGCTGGTTCGGAGGCTGGTTGTTTCGATACTCATGGGTATATTGTTATTCGGGTTGACGGTGTACTGTATAAGGCCCATCGGCTGGCCATTCTTTATGTGGATGGCTATCTACCTGAAAACACCGTCGACCATGTCGACAGAGTCCCATGGCACAATTGGCGATCCAATCTGCGCGAGGCCTCTATGCAATGCCAGGGGCGGAATTGCAGCATGATGAAAAATAACCGCTCTGGCGTGAAAGGGGTGGCGTGGGATGGTTTTAATGCTGGGTGGAAGGCTTATATCACGGTTGATGGCAAGCATAAGCACCTTGGGAGGTTTGATACCCTTCTCGACGCCGCATATACCCGGTTCGCAGCAGAACAGTGTCTCGGTTTCCAGGACTGCGATGCCAACTCAAGCGCATTGGCTTTTATCCGTGTAAGCCTTAATAATGGGAGGTGACAGATGATCGAAAGGTTAACCGCAAAATGGCACGATGCTCCTGTAAAAGCCGTGCCGGTTGTCGATGGAGAGTTGGTTCGGTACGAGGATTATCTTTTCCTTTGGAAAGCTCTTTTTAATATACATCAGGTTTTAAAATTCGTGACGACTGATCTACCACTGGAGCCAAACGAGAAGGGCATGGTCAAGAGAGCCCTGATCCGTGGTAAAAAAACTCTGGATCTCAGGGAGGGGCCGGATTGTGAAGAACCTGAAGTCTAACCTGGGAAAATTGATGCGGGCTCGAGCGGATAAGGATAAACTGCCAGCCGACCACCTTCTCCGTACGCTGGCTGATCGTTTCGACCTTGACCTGAACGGATACATGGCCCAGGAGAGAACATGCACTCCGGGGCAATTCTTATCATCATGGGCTAAGGCTAGACGAGCGTGGTGCGCGTATTCCGGTGAGCAGTTGATTGATGTCCGTATGCGTGATTTGATCGCGAAGGAGAAATGAATGATTACCCGGGAGCGGCTTAAGGAGGTACTGGACTATAATGCAGAGACTGGGGTTTTCCGGTGGAGGGTGCCATCTGGGAATTCATCTGCCGGTTCTGAGGCTGGGAGTTCTGACGGTAAGGAAGGGTATATTCTCATTGGGATCGACGGCAGGCTCTACAGGGCTCACCGTCTCGCTATTCTTTATACTGACGGCTATCTACCAGAAAACACTGTTGATCATAGGGATAGGATTCCGTGGCACAACTGGCGAGACAACCTCCGCGAGGCATCCTATCAGTGCCAGATGAGAAACTGCGGGATGCTGAAGAATAATACCTCCGGGGTAAAAGGCGTATGTTGGAACAAAATGGCAGGTAAGTGGAAGGCCCGGATAACGGTTAACGGGAGGGAGAAAAACCTTGGTTATTATGATTCTCTCTTGGATGCCGCTTTCGTCCGGTTCGCTGCAGAGCAGTGCTTGGGGTTTCAAGACTGCGACGCCAACTCAAGTGCGAAAATGTATATCGACGGGGAGGTAAGGTATGAAGGTAAAAAATAAACCACCTGCACCAGTCCCAAAAAGACCGCCAGAGCCAGACCGGATCATCTGCTTCTGGTGTAGAACGCGGAGTCAGATGATTGGCAAGGATCTACCGGCAGGTTGGCGCTACGTGGAACGGCAGGACGAGCTGCATCCTGGGGAACAGGCCAGGTACTTTTGCTGCGGAGGTGAGAAATGCGGACAGTAACGAGCGAGATTAGCGCCTGCAAACAGGTGATCGAGTTGTGGTCCCTGGTTAGAGATCTTGATGTCCTGGGTGCGTACAGTGGGTTTGAGCTGAAGACCCAGGCCAGCGGTATACTTGGCATGGACCATTATATCGCCAGCTGCCCGTGCTGTGAATTCGACACAAAGGACTGTGAAGGATGTCCTATGCATGGGTTCTGGCGTGGCGATGGAATAGCCGATGGCGAGTGCCTGGGTGGTATTTTTGGAGCCTGGCAGAGGGCAAGGTTGTACGGGGAAAGGGTGGCTGCTGCCCAGGAGTTGGTAGAAGCAGCAAGAGAGGCGCTGGCCTATTGGCAGGCCATGCGCGAAATGAACCAACAGTAGGAGGGTGTATGACGCGGAACGAATTGCTGGAGATTTTGGAGTAGGTTGCGGATGGGGGTATGGAAGTGGAAGAGGCATTGGAGCATATTGAGGATGCCTTTGAATTGGATCTCGATGAATAGACGATAAGAAAGGAAGTAGTATAGCAGGAAAAAGGCCCGTGCTGGGATCTAACCGGCACGGGCCTTTTTGTTATTCGACGCGCCCTTTGGCGAGATTCATGTGAACGGTTTTCTGTACAACCGAGGCTTCCCCGGAGCGGTGGAACCAGACGATACTGTAGTCGTTGAATTCCCCGAGCTTCATTGCGAAGATGGAATTCCACAAGATCCTCGTTGACCTGTACGGTACAAGCGTTCTTTCAATATAATTCATCTCACACCTCAAGGAATTGCAGCCAGGTTATTTTTTGAAGATGAAAGGGAATCCTCCACCTCCGATCAGCATCCCCAGGACCAGCCCGAGGGAGGCCAGCTTCTCCGTCACCAGATCCAGTTCGGCCGGATCTCCAGGTGTCTGGAAATTCGTGTTGGGGATACGCTGGTAGAATGTCTCCATCCCGACGAAGGCCTGGACATGCGGCAGCAGCCGGATCGGCACCAGGCCGTTCGACAGCTCGCTACACAGGTCTTTCAGGTGCTCGGGCTTCATGCTCCTCGCCTCAAAGGCTGGTGGTCGTCTTACCGGCAGATCGATCATTATCTCCCCCTTAAGGCTGTGTCAATCTTCAGCCAGTAGGTGTTTCCCTGCGGTGTCCATGACCAGAGGAAGCACGCGGCGAGATCTTGATTGGGATTGAACCTGTAGTTGCTCTTTCGTGTTTGTACCGGCAGAACATGCAGCAGGTAGTTTGCCGCGTCACAGTCGATCTTCTTAACGCGGTCGATCAGCAGTTGATACCCACGATAGTCTCTCATATAATCTCCACGTAGATTATGAGGGTTTCACTTCCATCCTCGTTTACGACTTTGCAGGGCGGGAGCATCTCGCATAGGGTGACGCTCCCCTTTCCGGCGCATCTGTCACATGAACCAGGGCACGCCGGAATTGCCTTGCGGTAGCGTGCTCCGTTTACTTCGATAATCTCATTCATCCTTCACCTACCGGAAAATCCAATGCACGTTATCGTCGCCCTTCGTGTAACAGAGCCCGAGGGACTGGCACAGGGTGTCATCTTTATTCCCCGCACAGCCGTTGCACATCTCGTAGATGTCCATGGTTTTGATGACGCGGGAGATCATGTCGTCGTTGTCAAGGACGACTGCCTTATACTTCTTTCCGCCTACTTCTACGATGTCGCCGTTGTTCATAGATCCTCCGTTATTCAACTACGTAATAGTCGCCGCCGTCTTTCGTCCAGCCGTCGTGCAGCATGGCCTGGTCACCGGACACCTGTTTCAGCGTTCCAATGGCTTCCAGAGTGCCGCCATCCAGGAAGAGAAGGTTCGCGGTCCTCTTGCCATTCTTGGGCCGGTTCAGGATCAGGATCGATTCCTGGTTGTGCTTCCGACAGAGGGCCGTGACGCAGGCGCTTGTGGTCCCTCCCCAGAGCGCCACATAACTGGTTTCCTGCTGGCCCTTATAGGAGCCGGTGACCTTCTTGGTTGTGGAGCCGATCTGCTTCTCGACATACTCCTGCTCCTTCTTGCCGAGCTGGGTGTTGACGGCGAAGATGGCCAGGGCCGATTGTGACTTCAAGAATCTTTTCATACCAGCGCCTCCTGCAGGGAGCCTGCGTGATGTTTGACCCAGCTGCCGATCTCATGCCGGGCGAGTGGTTTTGATTCTCTCCCATCCGGCAGGATGACACGGAATACCCTGCCGTAGGAGGCTTTTCTGTTCAACTTAATGACTCGGTATGTTTTCATTCAGATCCCCGAGTTGAAGGCTTTGCGAAGACCGGCAAACCGGAATTGAACGAGGCCGTGCTCATTCGAATCCTTATTCATTGGCTTGCCATCCCACGGTGAGGAAAAGTCATTGATGATGAAATCCTTACCTGCGTTCCAATCCTCAAGGACTGCTGCTTTGCTTTTGTAGTCGCGCCCGTAGGCCGGTGTCAAGGTAATCATAGCTATTCTCCTTTTTGTTTGATGGTTGTTTGATAAGAGTGCCGGTCTTTCCCGGCTGCCAGGCCCTGTTACTCAACAGGTAAACGCGTTAATAGCGGAGGATTCGCACCCCTTTTGCTACCAAGTTTCGCCACATAGCAGAATCGAACTGCACACCTCTTTGGCTTGACTGCCCACGACCGAGCCCCTTGAGGCCCGGCTATTGGAGGTCAAAAACCTTTCAGGATTTCTGCCAGAGGCCCGTTATACAGGGCCACCAGGCGCTTCGGGTGTTTCTTGGCCATGCGGACAGCCAAGACCATCATGAACCGGCCAGTTTCAAAGCCAACACCGTGGCCTGCGTCAGTCCACATCGTCATCACCATAAGCATCATACCGGACCCTCCCCAAGAATTCTTGTGAGCCTGATGAACTGTTTCAGGGTGGTTCTACGAAGCGCACAGTGCATCATCCACTCGTAGAGCCCGTTCCCTGACTTTCCAGCTCTCTCCCATTGCCAGATCATCATTGCGAATGTCATAACACTCCTGTTATTTTCCCCGCGATTAAAATAACGGCACCGTAGGCCCCCATGGCCCAGGCCGCTATCCTGATGATTTTGAAAACCTCTTTCTCTTCCATTATCACCTCCTGATCAGATCGCAGCCGATATAGGCCTCTGCCACGTGAACGTATTCCCTCCCCATGTTCCAGACCAGGCCGGTGTCGATAAGCATCTGGAATAGGGTGGTGATTTCATCTTCGTCCATCATACCATTTTCGTAGTATGATATCAATGTCGTGAGTTCTTTTTCGATTTTGCTTTCCATACTGGTTCCTCCATTTTTTCGAATACCGCTTCACCATTGCTGAAATGACCGATCAGCCGATAGCGTCCGAAGACCTTGACGAAGTTGTTTTCAACCCGCTCCATGAATTTCACCGCCATGGGGGTGTTGGTTCCGCCCTTGGGGATCATCCAGATCGAGATCTGTCCGCAATACTCGCTCATGCCGACCCAGCAGAGTTTGTTATAGGCCAGTGCATGATACTCCCGGCCAATCCAGCGGTCGGTCTTAATGAACGACGGCCAGCGGCTCAGGACTTCAGCCTGGATGAATTCGCGAAGGTCGTCAAACCGGTCGCTGATATTGTCACAGGCATCTTCGTCATCCCAGTCATCCCAGATCTGAAAGGCTACCAGGCTATCCATTGGATACGCTACGCTTCTTGACATATCTCTACCTCCTTGAGGTTGTTGAAAAAATCTTCCGCGATAATCTTCTGAGATTCCTGCGGTAGGTTTAACCGCCCATGACAAGGCCCCTTGAGGCCCTGCCATTGAATGTTAAGACCGTGCTGCCATTTCCTTAATGCGACGGAATGCGATGTTCCAGGTGGAGCCCATACCGTAGAAGGATGGCCCGGACCCGGAGATCTCGGGGTGAGCCCAGCAGATAACCTGGACCCCTTCCTTGCTGACCTTGGTATCGTAATAGACCTGATAGCCAGGAAACTCGATCTCCATGGATACAAACCGTGCGATCTCGATGCTGGTCTTACTTCTCAGATAGGTTCTCATGATATGCTCCTCAAGATGAATGGGCGGTCCCAGGTCCGTGTCCCTGGGATCTCCTGCCGGTCATCCGCGTCTGCAGTCGCTCGGGCCGGTCGGCGCATTACCGATTATGCTGCCGCCCATAGGGTTATTAAAAAATGAAACCGTTACGCCTCAAAACCTCCAGCAGATCGCCACTGAATTTGTCGGCCTCTTTTGCGCTGTACATGCTGAATTCGATATGTCCGCTATAATGATTCAGAACAACGTCATAAACTTTTGAATTATCGCTAAGTACAACCTCTTTTACCGTTACGTTTGTTTGCTGGTCCATGGTGTGTCTCCAGTGTGAGTGTTTCGGCCATATGGCCTTATCAATGCTTGTACAGATCAAGCAGACACTCGGGTTTGTTTGGCGAAGGGGCCTGATTGCCTGCTCCGCCTTTAGGGTTCTCGATTAACCTCCCCCTTTGCTTCCGGCCCCTCTCCGGGTTATTCTGTGGTGATGTCTAAATCGTAATTCTTTTAATCGGGATAGTCAAGGCCTATTTTGTAATATTTTTAATATCGAGTGAAATCGGTGGAGTATGGTTGCATAAAAAGAATTGATGCTTTATATTAGTAAACATGCGACCAGGAGTCTCCATAATAGTATGGGGCGGGCCTGGCGATT
>Ga0209319_1000697_pt1 | contig 38778 bp, 59 predicted proteins | sample RifGroE2_FD_184000 | JGI IMG/M metagenome (GOLD analysis project Ga0209319, IMG submission 184000) | Groundwater microbial communities from Rifle, Colorado - Groundwater E2 (SPAdes) (version 2) | ecosystem: Environmental > Aquatic > Deep subsurface > Groundwater | place: Rifle, Colorado, United...
AAGCATTACCAATCGATCATTTTTATCTCGGGGAAGTGACTATCACAATTCTTCGAGCGATTATTTTATAAAATGCCAAACTCATTCACCACAGACCTCCAAACAGGAGAGGAAGAAATTCTTCCTATCAAGGAAGAGGAGGACTTTAACAATCAAGAAATAGAAGACTAATATATGAACACAAAATACAAATTCACAGGAGAAACCAAAGAATACTTCGGCATTATTCTTTACCAAATCGAAGCATTAAAAGACTTCAGTAATGTATCAAAAGGAGATAAAGGAGGCTGGATAGAAAAAGAAGAAAATCTAAGCGTGGAAGACAACGCATGGGTATCTGGCGACGCACAGGTATTTGGCGACGCACGGGTATCTGGCAGCGCATGGGTATCTGCAAAATCAAACTTCACAAAAGGTTGGTTCATTGGAGGTGACGACAGTGGTAAAATCACAGCCATCACCTCTGAAACAGGTTCTTCTTATTGGAATAAACAATATGTTCTCGGAGATTATGAAATTACACCGATAGTGGAAGATGCGGGAAAGGAGGTGTCTACTGACGATATTATCGAATTTAATGGGGTGAAGTATAAGAAGATTAAATAATTATGCTAATAATTATAGCAACCACAGCATTAGTATCGGAAGGTCTTTTGAGAAAGCATATATTATCGTTTCAGGCAACGCGACAATCAAGTCCGTCTACGACAACGCGACAATCGAGTTGATTACAATGTTTGCTACAATCACCTCACTCACGTCTGCTTCAAAGGTACGGCAGTATACTGGGGTCTCCGTATTGGTATGCAAACATGGAAACTAAAATTCCGGCGCATGCCATATTTGGAAAAGACAGGGTTCACTCAGAACGAAAAGAAGCAGGCAATTTCTTCTTTAACCGAGAAGACGCGCTTACATATATAAACAGTAAGAAAATAATTAAGGTATGAAAAATAAATGCCAACTATGTAAAGAGATGTTTGACGACTCTGAAACCTATGAATACAGAGGATTTATGTTCTGCCAGCCACACTTTTCTGAGGGGATAAAACGAGTAGATGAAAAACGTTCATTTGTGATGGAAACAACTGAAAAATCAATAAAGAGTCAAAGAACTGGTGAATTTATAAACAACAGGAAAAAATATCATTTAAGAAATGTTCTTGCTGATGGACTGCCGATTATTAAATCCAAAGAGCCACAGGTATTACAAGATTACGAAAAAGGAATTTTTTGAAAAACCAAGAAATAAATATGGTATCGGGGCTATGCCGAACACGAACGTGAAAGAATGTTTGTAGAGAAAGCAAACTATTATTATAACTTACAAAATCATGAATAAAGTTTATTACGTAGATGAGACTTTGTGGATAATCTCACTAGTATTCTTGTCTATATTCACCCTCATTCCAACCGTCGCTATAGTCCTGTCGTTCCTGTCATGGGATACATTTGCTCTAGGATTCGGACTCAGAGGAGTGCTAGTATTCGCACCAATATCACTTCTATACATTAAATTCGTTAAACCAAAATGATAATCAAAGTAATCGTCATAGGTGCACTTCTCATTGCGTGCTCATTTGCTCTCCTTGAAGGAGCAAAGAAGATATTAACCATGCGTCGAGACTTCTCGAAGCGAAATAACAAAAAATAATTATGTTTGGAAAAACCATCGCAGGAGTTGTGCTATTTATTGGACTGATTCTTGTCGGGTCTTCATTCGAAACAGTGGAGGAAGGCACACGTGGTCTTGTGTTTAACATGGGACGTGCAGACCGAGTAGTAGAACCAGGTTTCTACTGGCTCAATCCGTTCACCGAAGACGTGAAGGATATAGACGTAACCACTGTAAAGGTAGAGGCAACTGCAAGCGCAGGTACCAGTGACATGCAGCAGGTAACCGCACAGGTTGCGGTCAACTACTCAGTTGACCAGAGTAGAATCATAGACATATACAAGCAGTACAACACAGACTACGAAGCACGTGTGATTGTGCCTGCTATACAAGAAGAAGTGAAGGCAGTCTTCACCAAGTACGCAGCAGACGAGATTGGGAAGAAGCGTTCTGAGATACGTGACGCAATCTTTGCAAACATCAAGGAGCGCGCCTCACGGAGTAACATTGTCGTGAACGACCTTATGATTACCGACTTTGACTTCTCTCCGTCTTTCAATGCTGCGGTAGAGGCAAAAGTAAAAGCAGAACAAGAGGCTCTCAAGGCACAGAATGACCTCGTACGTATACAAGCCGAGGCAGACCAGCGTGTAGCGACAGCAAAGGCTGAGGCAGAGGCTATTAAAATGCAGTCTGACGCTGCACAGAACCCGCGCTATGTTGAACTCAAACAGGTGGAAGCACAGTTAAAATTCGCTGAAAAATGGGACGGGCAACTACCTGTGAATATCTATGGCTCTGCACCTATTCCGTTTCTAAACTTAAGTAAGTAAAATGTTAAAATCAAAACTACCAAAGTACCAGTACCTACAGAAGAGGTTAAAGGAAGCCCGACTTGCTGCAGGAATGACGCAGGTAGAGGTAGGCAAGAAGTTCAAGCAACCTCAGTGCTTCGTCTCAAAGATTGAGCGCGGTGAGCGAAACATTGACGCAATCGAACTTGTTGAGATTGCAAAGGTGTACGGGCAACCTATTGGTTTCTTCTTGAAGTGATACCTACAAGAAACACCCCTTGCGGTGTTTTTTGTTTCGGGTGTATACTATCTGCATTATCCATTAAGTTTTAGAAATGTTTAATTTAATCAAAAAACTATTTAATCGAATACCCGAAACATACAACTTCGGTGTACTCGACGACCCTCGTTCAGATGAAGAGAAGTCGCGCGATTATTCTGCTGAAGAGGTACTCACAACAGCAACTACTGAAAATCCGTTTACAGGGATAAAAATAACAGGGCATGTCCTTGCTGATGAGAACCAGTACGGGGTAGGAGCATGTGTTGTTCACTCTATTGGGACAATCCTTGAGAGTGTTGGCGAGCCACGACCTTCTCAAATGTTAATGTACCGTACCCGTAGTAACTATCCTGCAGAAGGATGTTACCCACAGGAAATCGTCCATCGGTATTCAAAGAACGAAACACTTGCATGGGAAGATTTCCCTACACCTTTCGGATTTACAGAAGTAGAAGCAAACAAACTTCCTGTACGTGAAATGGTTCTACGTGAAACGCCAATTCCTTACTTTGCAATCCCGATAGGAGACACGCAACAGATAGCCCGAGTCGTTAATAGCGGAACTTCGGTCACTGTCACTATTTTCGCAATCGTTCCAGAATGGGCAAGGAGCATGGTGAACATTATCGACAAAGCACTTGCTCTTACGGGTGCAACAATCCGACACCAAGTCACGGTACTCGAATATGGGGCTTACAACGATGCTTCTGGCAACTGGTTCACCATTGTTGATAGTTCATGGTTCGGCGGTCTACGTATTCGCTATGTAAGTGAGGACTTTATGTCAAAGCGAATGTACCACCCAGCATATTTTTACAAAAAGGTTTCAAAGGAACCAAAGCCTACGAAGAAGGTACCCTCAGGAGTGTGTGAATTTGGTCAACGAAACGACCACGTCCTCGCTCTCCAACGATGGCTATGTATGGCACCAGAATACCAAACAGGGTACTACGGTAATGTCACTGCGTCGAAGGTATTAGCATGGCAACTCGCTAACGCGTCACTGTTCCGAAATCGTAAAGTTTCACAGACGCAGCTAAAGGGATGGGCAGGTAAGTTCTTCGGTACAAAATCATTAGCAATTAGTAATATATAACAACTATATGTATATGGACACACAACTCATGAAGCGCGTCAAGTCATTCACATGGCGCCTCGGTGCACTACTCGTAGTAACTGCACTTGCATACGTTTCAGACAACGTAGGAATGCTTGAATTAAGCCCTATGGCAACAGCAGTTATCGCCCTTCTCGCATCTGAGGGGACGAAGTATATCAATGGACGCTGGAGCGCGTAGCATGCTCGCAACATGTTCAGGATGCAGTGCCCCAACACTCAATGGTATCTGTGCACAGAGGAAAACATGCTATAAAGCACGTCGTCAAGCAAAAGAAAACATCCCGAAATAGGGATGTTTTTGTATCTGGACTACAGTCCACAGTTCACAGAACCATTGGTACAGACTCCCCATGGTTTCCAGCCGCTCTCTTTGAATATCGTATATGCGACACGAATGTTTGTGTCTATATCCTTGAGGGCTTCGGGGTTCTCACTCATATGTAGGCATCCTACCTGGAATAACCCTATACTCCCTGTACATCCCCTGTGGCTGTCTTGTCCGTTCACTGCGGTTGGATTGAGGTCGCTTTCAGCGATAGCGACGGATACTGCCATATCGCCATCCTCACCGAAGACTTCATGGATTTTTGCAATGATTTGCGTTTTTTCCTTTTCGGCATATACTACCGATAAAGTTGCTTCCGAGGCGACTTTTTTTGTCATCCAGGTTTCTTCCTGTTGAGGAGTCAAGCAATGGAATTGAAATGATAAAATTAGTGAGCATGTAAATAACATATATGCCTTTCGGCGGTTATCGTCTAAAATAGCCCGAGGGCTATCTACTAAAATACTACCACGATTCTCAGAAACATCAGTCACTACGATATATTATGTGCGACATGTCAATATTCACGGGTTTTTTTGATATATGGTATACTCCAGCACAGTGGACTATCCATAATATTCCACGCTTTTAATTCATAAAAATCCTGCCTCTCGTCGGAAGACAACGTAGGTATTATTGAGTACGAAAGCACAGTTTCTAAATCGTTCCGAGAGTAGCAGTTCGACTGCAGATAATTAGAGCATATCCTCTCGGGTAAAAAAGACACCGCAGTAATTGGTGTTTTTTTGTGCACAGTTGACTTCGTGAAAACCGTGGTACAATTAAAAACGGACAGTACATTACATACAGGAGGTCGTCATGGACAAGCTTATATTCATTTCGTGCTTCCTGAATTTTATTCTTGGAGGCTCGATAAAGGAACCTTTCTCGTCGCGCGTGTATCGTTGTAATTGGAAGCGGTCAGAGCGTTTCGTGAATTGGATTTTCCAATCGGACGCACACTGTCGTGCTGCATTTATAGCATACAAGAGGAGGACTCAGAAATGAGAAAAATCTTCATCGGCGCATGCTGTACTAGATGTGGTTCGACACGGAAGTTGAGCCGCCACCATCCATTGCCACGTAGGTTCTACGGGATTGCAAAGAACCAGTGGATAATCATTCTCTGTGACAATTGTCATAGAGGGGTTGAGGAGGTACTGTACTTCCTTGAAATGAATCCAAAGACAGGTGAGCGTGTACGTCTCGCGCATCATGAGTACATTATGCTCGCCAAACTACTGGAGAAACATCATGGACAAACCAACCCGTGAAGAACTCGCCAACGTCGTCGAGTGTGCATACCTCAACAAGCGCAACCGTCGTCTTTCTCAGCATTCGTGCATGATGGAAGCCGCATGCATGCTTGAATATCCAGAGCGTATGGCACGTTGTGTCAAAGAATGGGTGTCTGAGTGTCGTGAGCCGTGCTCACCTGCAATCACATGGTGCAAACAATATGTGTGACTATCGACAACGGTAGCATTGAGTAATGTCAGTGCTACCTTTTTTTCTTATAAACTTCTCGCGTCTACAGGTTGTACATAAAGCCGTCTCTGCGTGTTTAAGCTTCGTACCATCTGGATAGTACAGGTTCTCATCGTACATAGGAATGTTTGATAGTGCACCTTGGACAAACGTGCGCCTGATTAGTAGTCGGCGTGTAGAACTTTTGAGAGCAGGAATAACAATCCACTACCACGCCATTGTGCAGTTCCCAATCGGGGGTAGGCTTGTTCATGAAGTCGAACTTGTGTCCTTTCATGGAAGTAATAGTACACCCACATTACGAATATGCAAAACAAAAACACACAGGGTTGATACTATGTGTTTTCAACGCGTCCTTCGACACATTACTTGCCGACACTCCGCTAATCACTTCGGGTGTCTGGACACTCAGCGACTCAAGGTCGTCAGGTGTTCTCCAGCTGATTGTAATGACTTCCTATAAAAATGCAAGCTGCCACCATAATGTTCGGGATTGAAGACCATAACCTCTTCGTATAAGGAGCTACCTTATGGATAATGTATGCCTGTACAGGATCTCATCCTAAATCCCAAGCATTATGGTGGCAGTCTAATTAAATCCAAAGTGCCAGTCTAAATGTTCTTGTCGAACTCACGCTGTAATCTACTATATCACTGTATATTGTTGTATATCAACGTATATTCATGTAGGCGGAATGTCAACTACATCACAACCAGCCTCACAAGTGCGCCAGCCACAGCGGTGAGGATAATTGCCACGAGTCCATACACAATATGCTGTGTTGATTTCGACGCGTACTTCTTGTCGGCTCTTTCGTCAGCATCAGCGTGACGTTTCTTTTCCGATACTGTGTATGCATCAAGAGTGTCTTTGATTTCCGTAACAGTATTCTTTGTGTACTGCCCGTCAACCTTAACAACCGCAACCTCTGTTTTGAGTGCGCCTACTTCTTTTTCCAAGTTTGCCATTCTTTGGTTGTACATATGTTGTAATAAAATTAATTATACAACAACAATTACTTTTATCCAAATGTAAGAATACGTATTGACTTTTTACTTTGAGTATTGTATTGTTTAAGTAGCTTATCAAATAAAAGCACTAATATGAAAAACATACTTATAACACTTGCTATTGCTCTAGTTCTACCAATTGGGGTGGCCTACGGCGCACAGACATTTATTACTCAGATAAATTTGAGTAATACATATCAAACAAAGATTGAAAAAATTGATGCAGATATTTTAAGACTTCAGTCTTCTCTTGTTGTGAAAGACCCTAAAAAGTCATGGACATACAATATATCTATTGAAGATGGACACAATCTTGAAATTCATAAGTCTATTCTTCAACTTCGTGAAGATAGACGTATTTTAGAGGTTGCATACGAACTTCTTAATGAATCGTTTTAATAAAAAAACTCACACACTAATGTGAGATTTTTTCTATCGTAATTTAATCAATCCACCATTCTGCCCTGCGTATTCGTTTATGAGTCGTTCAAATGCTTTGATTTGGTCATTTTGCCCTTTACCTAGCAACGCACGACCTCCCTGCATAATTGCATTTGTAAAATCTCCTGTAACTGCTGAAGGTAACATTGTTTCTATTGCTTCAGATGTTCCTTGTTTTACGCCTGATTGCAAGGTTCTTGTCTGTGTAGATCCATATAGTTTCTCAAGAAGGTCTGCCATGTACAGCTGTGCATTGATATCAGAATCTATATTTACACCGTTTTTCTGTGCCGTTTGTATAACTTTATCAATAAGCTCTTGTGGTCGAGCAGATGTATTTCCCATAGTCCGCATAAGTATCTGGGCAAGGTCTTTATCCTTCGTATCAATTTTATCAATTGATGTCTTTGCAATCTTCGCAATCTCACTCAACACTTGTTCATTTTCAGCGTATTCTTTTGCAAGTCGTTGATATTCTGGCCCAATCATTTCAGAAATACCTCGGCGTAACATTTGTACATCCTGGTCAACATCGACACCGTACGGACGTTGCCCGACTGCCCCTCCCTGACGTGTTGCTGCATCAAGTGTCTGGAATAGTCTTTGTCGCAACTCATGAGCCTGCTTATTTGTTATATATGGACTATCTTTTGTTACAATCTGTAATTCTTTTAGAATATCGTCGTAATACTTCATTTCAGCAGACGGCACCTTTCCTGTAGATGTGAACTTACCAGTGCCAGGATTTAATGTAATACCCTTCTTTTCAAGACTTTCAATAAAGGCAATGATAGGATTACTAAAATCTTTCTGTACACCAGGCTCTGATTGAGCAATTTGAGATATTTCTTGCCCGATTCTCTTTGATGACGCTTGAATACCTTCGACATTTTTAAGGAAAGTTTGTGCTGGTACACGGCTTGCTTTGTTATCTCTAGCATACATAGGATTTTCAAGTCCCTTCTTATGAATGTTGAGCATTTCATAGAACGTACTTTTTGTTGCTGGACTGCTCTCTTTCAATGTGTTCACTATAGGGTCTGGCAATCCTGAGCGTAATGCTTCTTGTTCTACCTTAGGCAAAGTTTTTAATTGTGCTTGACGTGCAACGACGCTTTCTGCGCCCTCTAAACCACGAGTAACAAGACCTTTTGTTGCGCGAACTGCTGCAGGCACAATACCTGCCGCCGCACCAATAACTGGAACTCCTACTCCAAGTGCACCGCCTATTGCTCCGCCAGTTACAGCTTTCTTTGCAATTTCAGCAGCACCAGCATTTTCTTCAAGAGCTTGTCCTGCACCAACCATACCTCCTGCTTTTGCTCCTCCAACAAGCCCAGCTTTAGCAGCCTGACGTAATGCTCCGCCTCCAAGTGCTTTTGCTCCAGCTCCTACAGCACCACCTCCTACAAACATAGAACCTACGTTTAATAGCGCGCCAGCAGTTTCTTTTGCGGTTGGTTTTTCGAGATATTGACGAGTATCTTTATCAACCATAAGTCGAGCAAGCCATGAACCTGCTGTCTCTGCAGTTTTCTCTAATCCTGCAAATCTTGTAATCTTTTCTGCGATTGATTCTTTTTTCTCAGGCTCTTTCTCTTTATTTACTATCGGATCTGAATGAATAGACGGTGGTGGTGTATAGCCAGATTTTGGTATATTTGTTTGTTGTTGACCGCCTTTAATTTGCTGATAAGTAGTACCAACTTTCTGTACATATGCAGGAGTGTCGAAGGCAACACCTTTACTGTTTGTCCCTACATTATTTTCCCAATCTTTTAATTTCCCACTATTCCAATATGCTGCAATATCACTTGGTTTGTGACCTGCATCTTTCAATTCTTTCAACTGCATGTATGCAGCCTTATTTTGATTTTGACGAGACTTATCATTCGCATCTAGTCCATATTTAGCAGTAGTAGATGCCCATGTGTTTGGCATGAATTGATACAAACCAAATTCGCCCGATGAGCCTCGTGCGTTTTCGTTATCTGCGCTTTCAACCTTTCGGATTGATTTTGCTAGATTTACTACGTCTTGGTCTAGTTGTTCATTCATATTACCAATCAAAATTACTTCCACTTGTAGGTGTAGTTTGTCCACCGCCTAGATTCTGCTGGTACTGCTGCATAGCACCATATTGTGCTTGTAGTCTTCGTGCTGCTGCTGCTTCAAGTTCTTTAATAGACGCGTTGATTGCTGCTGCTGATTGATTAGGATCGAGGGTTGCAAGTGCAGAACTTTCGTTCCCCGTCGGTGTGCCACCAGTACTTGAAAGAAGGTTTGTGTATGCAATTCGAGCTTCTTGAAGTGCAGTGTTTAATGCTACGCGGTCTACATCAGAAAGACGTGTCTGTATCTTACTTAATGCCTTGTTGTAATCAGAAGATGAAGCATTATTTAGACCTGCTCTTTGCAAAATATCAGTAACTGCCATTGATTGTTCGCCAGCAAATTGTGCAGCAGTATTCATTTGAACGTATGTTTGAGTTGATTGCTGTAATCCTTGTTGTGCGATATTTGCTTGTGAAGTGTTTTGAGTTCCTATATTTGCTTGTTGTGCGGCACCTGATGCTTGTAGTTGCAATGCATTGCCGCCAGCACCAGTAATGGCATTGTTCAGGAATGTAGTACCTGCCTGCCCAGCATATCCCATTGAGGAAAGAGCTTGCTCGTATGTCATACGTCCACTCATGACAGCCTGAGCTAACTGTGTTGCTTGTGTCTGAGGGTCTAAGTTACCACCACTTGATACATATGTTCCTGTTGTTGGGTCAAAAACAGTTTGTCCAAACGCAGCTACTGTTGGCTGTGCTAATCCTGCTGCAACTTGCTGAGATTGTAACTGCATTTGCTGCACAGCATTTGCCTGCTGTGCTGCAGTTCCTAGTCCTGATATTTGCTGTCCTGTTGCAGTAAGTTGCTGTTCAGTTCCTTGTAGTTCTGCACCAAGTCCTTGTGCAAGTGCCTGCATGCGTTGTGATGCAGATTGAGATGCTATAGCAGCGTTTCCCCGCCCAACAACATCAGTCCCTGTACTCATTGCTCCTGCTTGTGCTCCAGCACCAAGTTGTCCAACACGAGAAATCTCTTGTCCGTATCTTCGTGCTGTGTCAGCTGCTCGTTCACCTACTCCAATTCCTGCCGCGCTTGATTCCGCTAGTCTTCGTAGATATTCCTGTTGCTCAGGAGTTTGCTGTGGCTTTGCAATAGAACCAAGAACGGAACCAAACAAACCTCTCGATGTGTCGTTTCCACCTGGTGTAGACACCATCTTCGGTGCTGTTGGTGCTACAGGTGGTTGCTGTGGAAGAAATTGAGGCGCAGCCTGTGACATAGGTGCGACTAATCCACTGGTAGGATTATTTTGCACAGTAGAAGGAGCACTAGTTATAGCTGGAGCTTTTGGCACAGTAACGACACCTAATTGAGGTGTCGGCTGGTTCAGTTGCAATGACTTTGGTAGTGCAGGAGTAGTTGTCTGTATCTTCATTCCTAGAGGTTGGTATAAAGATGATTGCGAGAACGTAGGTTTGAGCAATGTGCTTATTGATTGTGCCATATATTATTGTTGGTTAGCGTAGATGAACAAATTCGGGTTGTTCGGTATTGGCTGTGCTCCAAGGTCTACGTTTACACTTTTGTTTGCAGCGTAGGCTTCGAGTAAGTCGAGTCGTTCTGCATATAGTATACTATATGTTTCAAAACTTGTCTTATCTTTTACAATCGACGTAAAGTACGTTTTCAATGCACCATATACCAACATGTCGTGGAAATCCTCCTGAAGCAATGGTAGTTGTCCGATAGTGTATGCAGAGGCAGTTGAACTTGGGGCATATTGTATCGGTGTCGCAAGCACTACCTCTGTGGCGCTGTTGAATCTTTGAATAGGATACCATATACCGTCTCCACTTGGTGGTGTAATCCTGATGTGAAGATTGAAGAATGAGATATCGATTCCAGTAGGGTATGGTGTTGCCCATGATGTAGTTACGCCTGTTATGACGTTACTACCGACCGTGATGCCACTTAGTGTACCAGTTGTATAATCTGCGAATGACAAGTCTGGTACTCGTGCCTTATAGTTGAATGTTATGACGTTCCCCGAAGTACTAGGAATTGGCCAGAACATCACCTGGTTATTATATATGTAGAAGTAATTCGGGATGTCTGATGTATACGGTAGAGCGTTCAAAAGTGTCCATTCTTGGATACTTTGAATTGGCGCTGGCGTATACACCAACTGCCCGACTGTAATGGTATCATTTTTAATCTTTGATACCGTTGCTGGAATTTGGTACGCCTGAACTCCGACAGTTGATATGGCTGTTGTTGAAGCAGAAGTCAAGCCTGGTCTCCATGTAATCGCTGTACTATTTTGTGTGAAGGTTACAGTGCGCTGTTCTCCGTTGCTAAACACGACGAATTGCTGACAGCTTTGATGCTCCCATTCTGCTGTAAGCGTTGCACTTGTTGCATCTGTCGCAACTACACCAGTAAGTGTTAAATCTTCAGCACCAACGGTAAGCGTAGTATACGTACGTTCGTTATCGAAGAATTTTTGAAGCAGGTACCTATGCTGGTCACTTATGAGTTGCCCCATAAGTGAATCATTTCCAGTTGTCGTATTATTGGAAAGGTTTGTGCTCAAATTTTTAAGTCCTGTGAAAGTTTTCATGAAATAATAAAGGTTAAATTTATTTCCCACCCAGAATCAAGGTAGGGGACATACACGAGCACTGCATCTTTACTGAATCCAATAACGGTAGCACGAGCATATATATCTGCTGATGTCGGGAATCCTGATACGCTCACGATATGATTTTCAGAGGTGAGCGCATAGGTATCGGCAAGACTTCCTCTCGAAGAGAGCAGATATGCTGATGATTGTGCGGGGACGGATGGTGTTGTTCCGTCTGGTTGTGTCGTCGGTAGTGGATATTCTTTATTGTTCGCGAACACCGACTTACTCGTACCTGGTTGGAAGTAGAATGCAGGAGTTAGTTGCGCGCTTCCTGTCGTGATGGCTCTAATCGCTGCACCTCCATATGTTCCTGTTACAACGCCGTATGCAGTTATTTGTCTCGGTGTGAATTTAGAATTTAGATTTAGTGTGTACACAGCACCTTCAGTTGCCATGGTAATAGTACCTACGACAGCACCATTTGGTGTAACGTTATCCATCGGAATAGTTGGAGCGTCTTTGCCATTGTGAGTATGAAGCGGAATCGTCGAATAACCAAACCTGTCTTGGTTATTTTTCTTTTGCAATTCCTGTTGCACAATGATCCTTACTTTTTGCTCGTTCATATTACCTTAATCTTATTTCAGTTACAGGTACAAACGAGGATGCTGCTGTGCCTCCTGTTGTAATTATAGCACGGAATTGCACCCATTGTGTCTTTTGAAAGTTCACGCGGTAGTATCCCGACATAAGATTATCAGATTCCTGCTCAGCAGTCCCCGCGGATGTCCATGAAGATGTGGCGTTTGTTCTCCAGAATATCTCTACACTATCGTTTGTTGCAAGAGGTGTTGCAAGTTTGTATTCGATCTGCGAGAACGTTGTTTTATCGAGAATTGTACCAGTTGGTATGAGGTCGGTTTCAATAACTGCTTGTGTAACTGGCGTAGAAGCAGTTTGGTCGATTCCAAAACCAGCAGTAGCATCGTTGTAGCTGTCCTGCCATGCAGCCCAGTATTGTGGTGCTATAGCCTGTTGTTCTTCGTTTGGAATAAGAATATTAGCATATCCGTCATAATCACCATAGCTATTCTGATTTTCAAGACGAAGAGCTAAACCAACTTCTTGGCTCGGGTCTATGTTCTGAGAAGGGATGAATGACCACACGCCTCCACAGTTCCCCGCCTTTGTAGCTGTTTGGTCTAGAATACTGAAGTACACACGCCCTCGAACATACATTGCATCTCCCCATGTGAAATATGGCTCTATATATGTGTTTGGTGATCCAGGAACCCCCGCGCAGTAGTCTGGCACCTTTAGTGCGAGAGATGCAACTACGTTGTTCGTGATATAAATGTTCCCTTTGTTTCCCGCAAAAATGTAAGCAGTGTTGTTTGCGTTTATCATCGCAACGACGTCACTTTCTGGTAAGGCAATAACATCGCTTGGTACCGCATCCTGCTGATTCCATGGATACACTTTTGACCCTCTACATCCAATAAGAATTGTATTCCCAATTTCAAGAAGCACCTTTGATGATTCATAGAAAGGTAGATTTACACGTTGATTTGAGAATTGAACGAGAGGATTCGTCCCATTAGAACCAGCGTCAGATCCAACAGGATAGAATGTGTTGAAATACTGAGTGCCTGTTGCTCCTGTTTGCATGTCTTTATTACTTCCACCCGTGATTGCTGTATATACCTGGAATGTATCTGATTCGTTATTATAATCTAAATAATAAACAGTATCAGAAGAAATAGATGTTGGGAGCGTTCCTCCTTCACTTGTAAAAAATACCACAGGCATTCTTGTGCCATCTGTAGTGACAGGAAGAGAACCGCCAATAATTTTCGTGATTGTTCCTGTAGTTGTGACTGCGGTATACGCAGCGTATGACTGCACGTTTGCAACGCTCGTAACAAGTGACGTTGTTGGGAAAATCTCACCAATGAAATTGCCATCGGTATATATAAGTGTGCCTTGTGAAGTATTTATTGCGTGCTTAGGATTTAAATCAAAAGGATTCATCGTGTATCCTTCGTGCATTGATAGATAGGTAATGCCTAATGTCTCTGTAGGCTTACATTGAATTATTTGTGGTGATATCCCAATAAGCCAACCGTTGAGAATCCCTATTCCTGTTATATCAGTACTTACGGGGTCGGGAAGCTGCCATGTAACACCTACATCATATGTGGCGAGAGTTGAATCATATACTTGGGTATCGTATACCCACACAAGACCATTATCATCAAGTATGTAATAACGATATTCCGTACTGTTTGCAGTATTATACTTTTCTGTAGCTTTTGCTATTGCTTTATTTGGTACGGCGTACACATCAAAAGTAACGGTACCTGTTGTTCCATGTGTAACAACGAAGTCACTATAAGGGTCGTATTGTGAAGATAGTTTAATGTTACCAGATTCGTCTACAGATGATACATAGTACAAATCAACTGGTTTTATAGAAACCACCTCGAATGAGCCACTTGATGTAAATGTATGGATTGTATTACCTCCTGATGTTGTGATTGCTCCTCCTGTACATACTGCTGAACCTGTTGGGTATGAAATAATTACGATACCCTGAACACCATCACCGCCATCATTCGTAGATCCAGCGTTATCTCCACCACCACCACCTGCTGAACCGTACCACTCTCCACTTGCAATGGTTGGTGTACCTCCGACGGCATTGCTTCCACCAGAACCACCTGATGATGCGGTACCTCCAGTACCAGAACCGACACCACCACCACCACCCTCTGCATATCGCTTTGATGCGCCAGAAATAGAGCTTGTAGTATGTGCTCCTGCGTCTCCACCATTATCGGAACTTGCATTATTCCCAGCGCCACCTGCTCCTGCGCCAGAACCTCCTGCTGATGCAGATGCAGTTCCTGTAAAACCGTTACCACCAGCAAAAGAAGTCCCCGTACCGCCAGTACCAGCACCTGCAGTCGTTCCTGCGGCACCTGAACCAAGCGCACCATTCTGTCCATTTCTACTTGAGTATGTACCTCCACCAAGACCTTTTGCAGCTGTAATTGATACTGCGCCACCAACAATAGACGATGCATTACCATCGCCGTTTGAAGGTGTAATCGAACCTGACGTACCACCAACACCAATCGTAACAGTATACGTTCCAACAGCCATTGTTTCTACGTCCTCAACAGCCTCACCAGCAGAACCTCCGCCTCCACCTCCATCAAAAGCAACACCTCCTGCTCCACCTCCAGCTACCACAAGATAATCAACATCAAGTGTTGTAGGGAAGGTAGACACGTTAATACTGGTCACTGTCGAAGCAGTAACCTGAAGCCACACACCTGCCTTGATTGTTTCGCTTGATGTAAAAAGTGTTGAGGAAACAGGTGTGAGTGTTGCGTCTTGTGCGTCTAATGGCGTTTGTGCAATACGCGCAAAAGAAACATATGCCTGTCCTGACTGAGTTGCGATATTCACGTTCTGTAAAATTGCATTGCCTTTTAGAGCAGATGGTGCAATTCCTGTTTCTGGATTACTCCAGACCAAGTCGGAACCTGTTTTTGTTTTTTCGTTTCGCCAAGACATATATATATTTTTTTATTACATCATTGCAAAGAAATTCGAGGTGTTAGAAGCCGATGCAACCATTGTCCACGTACCACTTGTTGTAAATGTGTGGATTGTGTAAGCACCTGACGTGGTGATAGTACCTCCTGTTGAAGAGGTGGACACACCGTCTGAGCCGTCTGTTTTGTAGGCGATGATGACGATACCTGAACCGCCATTACCTCCGTTTCTTGCGCCACCAGTGGAACCTCCTCCGCCTCCTCCTCCGCCAGTGTTAGCCGTGCCGTTTGTGCCGTGTGTATTGTTGCCACCAACGCCTCCACCTCCAGTACCTGCTGCACCTCCTCCTCCAGTATTTCCTCCTCCTCCTCCGCCAGCATATGTGACTGAGGAACCAGATATTGAGTTGGCTGTTCCGTTTCCTCCTGCTCCGCCGACAGTTCCTGATGCGGCAGTACCGTTTACTCCAGCACCACCACCTCCTCCGCCTGCACCTGGGGCTGTTGCGTTTCCTCCGCCCCCATTTCCACCCTGAGAACCTGTACCTCCGCCCGTATTCAAAACACCGCCACCGCCACCGCAGCCTCCGTTTCCGCCCGCTATGCGGCATCCTCCAAGCCCCCCCCCATTTGCTGTTATGGAATCAAAGACAGAGTTGTTTCCGATAGAACCAGAACTTCCGCTTCCGCTTCCGCCAGCACCGCCAGCACCAACTGTTATTGTGTATGCTTGTGGAGTTACAGTAAAGGTCGTGTTGGCTTGGTATCCACCACCACCACCACCACCTCCTCCAACCTGGTTACCCCCAACATCTTCGCCAGCCCCTCCGCCTCCACCCGCAACAACCAATGTATTAACTGTAGCCATAAATCTATTCTGCTATCTCCTTGTTAATATCCGACAAAGCAGTCTCAAGTATTTCCTTGAAGTCAATGAGTTGGTTCTTTACATCAGTACGAAGAGAGAAACTGAGTGTTACTCCATTTTTAGAATAATTGAATGTCTTCGTAATATTTACACTTGAGTTTGTTTTTACCTTTGTCATATATTATTTATTATACTGTTGAACCTGTTGCCATACATCTCCATTTCGAGGTGACACTGTTCCAAATAAAGAATGTATCAAGTCTCGTGGTTGTGACTGTGGTTGTTGGTAATGCCACGGGACCGTTCTCGAATGATGCGCCCCATGTAATTGCACGGGCTGCCGTTCCTGTCACACTAATCAAAAGACCTTGTGCTTCTGTTGGTGTTCCTGAAAGGTTTGTAGTGAACGAGGTAATTGCTTCTGTTTGAGCTGTGAGCGAGTAAGCATCTACGTTATCAGTGTTGATAGTAGGTGTCGCACTTGATGTTGTTGTTCCTGTACGTTTAGTCACACGCTTATTCGTAAATGTGTTCGTACTAGAAATGCTTGGTATTGTCACGCCTTCTACTGCAATCACTCCTGCGGATACACGGGATAGTGTAGTGTCTGAAGCATGTCCTAATTCTATTGTAGTGAACTGTGGTGCTGTGAGAGATGTGAGAATTGCTGTGCCACCAACTGTTGGCATGTTGCTAGATTCAATATCAGTGAACCATCCCTTCGTCACGCGCGTTGCAGTAGCTCCGATTGTTGTTACAAATAAGTTAGCCCACTTCTTTACCGTAGTACCTAAGTCATCTGTGTTATCTGTATCTGATACGAGAGATGTATTGATTGCAACAGATGCAAGGTTGTCGAGTGCTGTTGATGCCTTCGTACCTAACTGTGTCTGTATAGCACTTGTTACGCCCTTTACATAAGAAAGTTCCGTTAGAGACGGATATGTTGCTACAGCGAGAGATGCGATAGTAGAAGAACTATCGAAGTACGCAATCTCGTTAATAGTGCCACTTAGAGTTGCAGCCTTAGCATTGAGCTGTGTCTGAATAGCACTAGTTACTCCTTTGACATAAGTTAGTTCTGTGAGTGATGGATATGTAGCAACGGCAGCAGAAACAATATTCTTAGAGCCATCAGTGATAAGAATCTCTGATGCTGTTAGGTATGAACCTGTTATTGATGTTGCAAAAGTCGGAGACGTAGACGGAGCCTTTGTATTTATTTGTGTCTGGATAGCAGAAGTAACCCCCTTAAGATAAGTGAGTTCGGTAAGACTTGGATATGTAGCTACGGCAGCTGATACTAGATTCTTTGACGCATCTGTAATGACTATCTCAGAAGCAGTAAGACTCGGTACTAACATCACGTTAGCATCAGATATGGTTACACCGCTATTTTGTAGTAGTAAACCTGTAGTCCCGTCAAACCTAGCTATTGCGTTATCGGTAGATGAAGCTGGACCTACTACGTCACCACCTCCTGCTGCATCGACAAGGATACGTCCTGTGGCCTGGTCTATCCTACCCATCATTAAATTACCTCTCGCCTCTCCGTCAATCTGGAATAAGGTTACAGGTACAGAATTTTGGTCTCTTGAAGCGTTTTCTGCCATAAGATCACATATCAATTAATAAACTCCCGTCACTGGTTGCAACTGCGGGGTATGTTAATTCATCATCTCCAAGAAATAAGGCACAGGTACGGTAGTTTTCGTCTCTCGGGTCGACAGGTACCATCGTAAATGAAATTGTAGCACTTGTTGATATCTTTATCAAACCACTGCTATCAATTTCTAAAGGTACAAGATTCGTACCTTGAACGCTATCAGTATTTAATACAGCAAGAAGCGCAGGTACGTTATTTTCGTCTCTCGGCGCATTTGTCATATTAGATGAATGTTACGGTAATATCCTGCGCAGCAGTTCCCGTTACTATTGTAATTCCAACGAGAACATGCGCGTTAAATGTGAGCGTAGACGGCTGTGGATTTGCAGGAACGGTGATAGTTCCAATCAAAGTGCCTGTAGCATCAATTCCATCATAAATAGCAATCGTACCAGTCGCAACAGGCTTAGTAAGTGTTAAGGTGTGAAGAATACCAGCACCTGATTTTACAAGTGTAGTAGTGGTTGTGGTGATATTCTTGTATGAATATCCAACTGCAGTGCCTGTATTTAGAGACATAATCTTTTTTTGTTTCGTTCGAATAATGCTTTGCGGTCTTCGAGCAACCGCCATTCTTTTGCTAGTTCTTCTCTTTCTTTTTCGGCGTTATTTTCCTGCAAAATCATACTACTTTCGCGAAGTGCTACTGCATTTTCGCGTGCTAACAACGTTTTTATGGATTCGTCCTTCATAAGTATGGCTGATTCCTCGATAGCTTTCGCTGAAGCAACACACTTTGATGCCTCTTGCTCCTTTGAATCAGCTGATTTAAGTAACTGAGAAGCACGTAGGCTTGATGCGTCTGCTCGTTCAAACTCGCGTTTCGTAAGTGTTTCTTTACTAGAGATTTTTTCCTCTCTTTCCTTCAACCATTCTTCACGAATAGATATACTAGCAAGTCGATCATCAATTTCTTCGACACGTTTACGTACAGTGCCCCATTCTTCATCTAATGGCTTACGAGCCTCTTCACGTTTATCTTCGAGCGTTTTTACTTCTCTGACTAAAGAATCACGTTCACCAGACAATTCTTCTATTTCTTTATGAATAGCAGAAACTGTCTTTTCTCGAAACTTCTCAAGATTCTGCTCTTCCAAGGAACGTAATTCACGCAAATTGTCTACAGACTGTGCAAGTTTCTTGCCTTCGTCAATTTCTAACTTACGAGCATTCGCAGTTTTTTGCTGTATTTCTTGTTTAGTGAGCAGTTTCATAGATTAAGAATTGAGAGCCTTTTGGCGTAGTGACGTCTTTGTATCAATCACATTAGTGTTCAGTTCTCCTTTGTCATTTCTGGACAAACTGTCTTCGAGGTCTGGATTTTTAACAGCACGAGCCATGAGCTGAGAAGATGGTAGAGGCTGGAGACATTCCTGAATGTATGGTTCAAGGTCTTTAAGTGTGTATGCACCAGCATGAGACATGCCTTGCCCCGTTGGCTGGAGCATTCCGTTTGATGAACGTGTTGATTCACGAGAACGGTGATGTTCATAATTCTTGCTCTTAAAGAACTCACGTTCCGCCAAGTCCTTTGCAAACTTCTTGCGAATGTGCTGCACCTCAATTGGTGAATGGTCTGTCATCACCATATCTGATGTTGTTCCAGCCCTAAAAATGTATTCCTTGCGGTTCCATACGCCAATAAAATCTTCTTTACTCGGATTACTGAATGTGAAAATACCATTGAAATTCTCTGGCAATACACTTTCATACTCCATTACGTTGTTTTGCATAATATGTTTCTTTTTACAAGATAATTAACTCTTTATCAGAGTCGAGCCGTACCTAACGCACCCGTCTCCACCCCTGTATGGGGCAGAGCGGAAGAACTAGAGGTTAATGAACACTGCTCGGTATTCTGTGTCGACTCCAGTTTGGAGTGCACTTCCTACAAAGCCTTGTGCAATTACGCCGTTCTCTACTGCTCCTGCCGTAGCATTTGAAGGAGAGATTGCGGAGCCTACAGTGAGTGCCGCATCGCCGTTAAGGCATGATGTTACTCCCTTTGTAGTGATGAATCCGTATGCATTTGCTGCGATAGGGTAGAGCGTCACACCTACTGGTGCTCCTGTTGGAGTGGTAGGGTTAATGATGATGCCCTTTCCGTGTGGCGGGATAATACATACTTCTGATGCTGTCGTGAGAGCGGTATTTGCACCGTCCTCAAGTGTGATAGCAAGTGTTGCAGAAGCGTCTGCTGCTGGATGTGAAGCAATACGGAGAGTTTGACCTTCACCGTTGTTGTCGTTCACTACCACGAAGCCTCCTGCGTACTGATTAGCCGTTGCTGCTGTAGCACCAAGAGTAACTGTAACCTTTGCAGGAACGTTTCCGTTTGCAGAATATGCTTGATATGCAGTTACTGCGACGTTCTGGTGATCTGCAACGATTGCTGCATCCTGCATAAGCTTACCAGAAGTGAGGGCTACCGCACCTGCTGATACAAGCATGACTTCACGTCCATCTGATAAATCCCAACGTGTTCCGACGAGAGTCGCGAGGGATGCATCAGTTGAGGTCTGGAATAGACCATTTGCTACGACAGAAAGTGGTGAGCCTTGTCCTTTTTGTGTAATTCTAGACATAGTTTATGTTATTAGTTATTAAGCGAACGCAGTCCAAGCAGTAGCTCCGTCAGTGTTCCAGAACGCCTGACCAGTCGCACTACCATTGAAACAAACTGAACCCTTAGCTGCAGTGAGTGCAGTGTTCGGTGATGTTTCGTCTGAGATATAGAAGCCGATAGAACCGAGTTTATACATCAGTTTGAAGTTTGTGCTTGTTACGTTGTCCTGCGTGATTTGGAGGGGAACTGTACCAGTTGCAGAGGCGTTGTCGTTGTGGATGTCCACAAGGTTACGAGATGAGGTATCTGCGCTGTTACTCTTGAACTGAGCGATCCCACCAGTGGTAAGCGCGTCAGCGTTCGCAACAGAGAGAAGCATACCTGTAGTGACAGCCGCACCTGATACGTTCACCACCTTACCTGCAGCAAGAGCATCAGAGGCAAGGGCTTGGAACACTACAGTTTCGTCTGCTGCTGCAGACTTAACCTCAGCTACAATACCCGAGGTACTTGACACCCCCGAGTGGTTTACGTTAAGCAAGCGACCCGTAGCCGTTGAGGCGGTTGCCGAAGACGTGACGGAGACTCCGAAACCATCGGTGAGAGCGTTGGCTGCTACAGTGATTCCGTTACCAGTAGTGGTAGCAGAAGACACCTGAAGAGCAGTACCAAGAGCGTTCACATCCGAAGCAGTTACCTTTACGATAACCGTTTCGTCGTTAGCTGCCGAGGCAAACTCATTCAAGATACCTGATGTCGTTGTCGCACCTGAGTGTGACGAACTAATCAAGCGTCCTGCACCAGTAATGGCAGTCGCAGCAGACGTGACACTGACACCAATACCAGAAGTAAGTGCTGCGAGGTCAATGACCTCGATAGCCTTACCTGTAGTAATAGCGGTACCAGTAACATTCACTGCGTCAGTTGTCGCACCTGCTGTAAATGTTGAGACTCCTGTCACAGCAAGTGTGTCGGTTGCTGAGTTACCAATAACAGTGTTTCCAGTAACCGTAAGGTCGGTCAAAGAAACTCCTGCGATAGTAGTGGTGCCAGTTACTGTCAAGTCATTGTCGATATATACAGGCTTCGCAGTACGAATACCGCCGTTGGTCATTGTATATGGGTCGTTGTTTTCAACGAGAAGATTTCCTGGTGTAGACATATAAGTTAAGATTACACACCAGTAATTCCCGTAAGCACTCCGTTACGGAACGGAGCCTTACAAATCATCTGTCCACCGAGAATCATGAAGCCGTTGATAGTACCCTGATTGTAAGCCTTAATCATACCTGTCCATGTAAAGGCATCACCTGGAGCGTATAGATTGTTTTCATATACGTTTCCTTGGATATCCTTTGCCTTTGGAGAGACACGTTCACCTTCCCACCACTTAAGACCGTACCAATCGAGGGTGTCCTTCATGTTGAGCATGTAGAAGTAACCAGTAGTTACCTTCTTGTCACGGCTGATAATCATACCATCCCACATCTGTTCGCTGTAACCTGAAGTAGATGCTACACGTCCACTGTCACGACCGAAGTCAGCAGTGTTGCGCTGGAATGGAGTCTGGAGCTGTTCAAAGTAAGCCCATGTTGTGTAGTCTGTTACAATGAAGTCTGGAACTACTGGACCGTCTGAGATTGCATTCCAAAGAGTACGTACCTTTACGAGTGAGATTGTACCGCCTGATGCTGTAACAGTAGCGTTAAGACCACTGTATGTTGCACGGCTAAGTCCACCGTAGTTTGCTGCGACAGTACCGTTGTCGATAGTGTTTGCAAGACCGTTCGGAGCCTTTCCACCGAATGACGTACCGTCACCCTGGAGGAAGTTACCAACGTCGTCTGCGGCATCCTGCTTACGGCTTTCCATTTCAACAGCAAGCAACTTAAGTGTTTGCATTGCGGTTGCGTTGACCGAAAGGTCTGTACCTGCAAGAGAAACGTTTGTTGCGATGAATGTTGGATAAAAAGTCATGTTGACGCTCGTCGGCTGTTGAGAGATTGGGAGAAGGTCGTAGCCATTGAATGCTACTGATGCGGTACCCTTCTGGTATTTCATCAAGCTTGTTACTAGGGAGAAATTCTTCCGAGGGATAGTTGCTTACTCTATCCGACCTCTCCTCACGACATTCCTGCCGTGTTCAGACTATTACATCCCTTTCGGGTCAATTCGTTTAGTCGTTGTACCTGCGAACATTGGTTGTTCAAAGACATGTTTAAGTCTTTTTATTTCTAGATATATGCTTTCTCGTCTTGCTAATTCTTCTGGCGAAAGAACTCTTGTTCTTTTACCATTAGCGAGTTGTAAAGCAGCTAGGGCTTGTGGTTTCTTGTACTTCAAATACGGAATTACTTTTTCTAGAAACTCGTGAGCTTTTTTATTGCTCACTATCCAGATAAATGAGTTATCTCTCTTGACTTTATGGACGTGTCCTCCAAATGTACTGACTAACCAGTCCATACAGGCACCGTCTTTCTGCCCAAGTGAGATAAACAAAGAATACTCAATACTAACTGGTCTTACCCGTTTGTTAATACGTATACATCCTTCACCATCAAAGAAACCTGCCATATAAATGTAATCTTCCATGACTACATTATATGTCATTCCTATTATATCTGTCAATGTGCTTGGTAGGCGTTGTCCATTTACGCAAAGCGCAGGTGGGAGTTTCGCCGTATATTAGAACTGATTTTATATCCCCATGAAGTCGCTTACCAAGCGAAACTAAATAGTTTAGGGATAAGCATCTGACTTCCTTCGTACTTCTTGGTCTTCTGCATTAGTTTGCCGAAGAAGTAGTTGTCACGAAGCACTTGGTCTACCCAAACAATTTTGTTATCGTGGCTTTTTTAATTACCACTTCACTATATTCCTATAGTGTTCAGACTATATCATCACCTTTCGGTGTCGAGCGCTCGTGGGTAGATTATATTCTCGTTAGAGTTTCACTACCTAGTCGTTGCTCCTTCGTGCACCTTTTAGATGCACGCTCGGGTCAGGATTATCCGTTCTGGACTTCCCCTGAGTTCACTCGATTTTCAATTAGTTTTGTTGATTTTATAGAATTACATTTCCTACAGAGAGGTTGGATATTTGTTATATCGTCGCTACCTCCTTTAGAAACTGGAACTATATGGTCTTTTGTTAATCGTATGTAAGGTTCTTTGAGTTGGCATATTTTACAGGTAAAGTTATGAGTTTCCTTCAAGTCGTTCCATTCTTTTATTGAATGATGACCTCCATTTTTAATAAGTCGTATCTTTCTTCTGTTCCTACGACCGTTATCTTCATAACTATATCCATCTATTTCTTTTTCAAATCTACGATATTGACTTTGTCTATTCTTCTCTATTTCAGACGAAGTACGTTTTATACCTATCATTGAAGTCCTTTGTTTTTCGATAGATTCCTTAGAACGCTTACTACCCTTTACAAACTGTCCAGAATTAGGAAATAAATTTCCTAATTTCTTTCCTTTGTTCCAAGGTATACGATTTCTAGCAATTTCACTCATCTTTTTGCGAAACTCGTCACTCCTTTTACTTCCACGAAGTTTTGCGAGGGTTTCTTCAGAGTGTTTGTGACCTTTCAGTGCGTTAGATATTTTTATTTTGGTTTCTTCACTATGTGACATAAACCATATCTTAGCGCCTTTTAATAATAAATCAACTAATTGCCGCTTTGGGTTAGGCTAACGGAGCCAAATACTGGTTGGTGGTAGTGGTAATATTTACACCTGGTGCCATATAAATTTATATTAAATAATACCCATTGCTTGTAAAGCACGTGCGGTGGCATCCGTTGGCAATGTACTTGCTTGCGGTGCCCCACCTTGAGTCATCGAACGGGCAGCGATGTCTTTTGCACGCGTGTCAGTTCTCTTTGTTAGTTTATCTTTGTAGACATCCCAAACTGCAGAGGGGTCTGCGAATTCAATCACAGTACCATTGCGGTCTTTTGGCGACATTTTTTGAAGTAGCTGGATAAAGCCTTTTTCTTGTGCAGCAGTCAGAGTAACATTCTGTGACTCTTCAATCTCGTCGATAATATCGTCGAGTTCCTGTTCTGCTTTTACAATAGCATTTTTCTCAGCTTCTCGTTCAGCACGCATCTCTGCAATTGCAAGAGACTTCGCTTCATCACGTGCGCCAATGATTGCATTTTTTAGCAAGCTTGTTGCGACTTGAGCTTCAGGAGAATCATTACCATAGATTTTCTCTATAGACTTGAGATAATCCTTCTCTTCAGATGAGCTACGTGCATCCTCTACAACCTTTAGCCTATCAGCTAACTGCATTGATGATGAACGTTCTGCGTCGAGCTTTTTCATTAAGCGTCGTTCTCGGCGATTACGTGGTGAAACTCCATCAGCCTCTTCGTCTTCTTCCTTTTCAGGAACTTCAGGCGTAGTTGCTTCAGGAGCTTCAGGGTTAATCGAGCGAGTTAAAATATCGTCTTGTGGTTCTACATTGAGACTTTCAAGGAACTTTTCTTGTTCATTCATAGTTGAATTGCCATATTGCAGGCGTTACTGCCTATTTCTAGGTCTTAATAATTCAAGCTAGTTTTGACGCTGGCCAACTTTACATGCCACAGGTATCCCACTCAGGGACTGGACGACTTCTACGAAAGAGCACTACCAACTCGCATAGAGGTCGTTCAGCCCCCGAATAAGGGCTATTTCTTCTTTAGACGATTTTCAAATGCCTTGTCTTTTGCGGATTTCTTAGGAGACATATCATGCTTTGTTGTATGATATTTATTCATAGATAAATTATACAATGATTATTTTTGTAAAGCAACTACAGTGATGGAATAGGTACGTTACTTAATGCAGCGCTTGCGGAATCTTGACTTATTTGAGGTGCTGGCTCAGTTATTCCTTCTGGTGCCATTCCTTGTGGTGATGCTTGCATCATTGCTTGTTGCTGTGAGGATTGTAACTGTTGTGCCATCTCAGGGAAGTTCAACATCATGTATGCCATGGGGTCTGTTTTGTACAAGATACCATCCGCAGCTGCTTGGTCGGGGTCAGGGAAGTCAAGCATTTTAAGCAGTGTCTTCGGACCGATTGCTCCCTTATCAAATAGTGCTTGTGCAAGGTTTATCTGAGTTACTTCATCCTTTGGCTTAAGACTGTCTGGGCTTACGCTTACAATCACCTGTCTATCCATGTCGCTCGACTGTAGAGTAACGTACTCGACAGCCTTAGCACTTCCCATGATTACAGCGAAATGCTGTTCATCATAGAAAACATAATAGAGCTGTACGAGCCAATTGAATGTATTATCAGCAACCTGTTCAATAGCATCTCCAATACCTCCACCAATACGGCTAGAGTCGTTCGATTGATTGATGATGAGACCTCGGGCTGTTGCATCCTCGTCATGAGGCTGAACTGATATTCCTTGAACTCCCCAACTTTGACGCAGGTCGTTCTTTGCTATCTCTACCTCGTTGAATACTGATTGTGGAAGGCTTTGTGCTGGTAGTGGCATGATAGCATTCGCTATAGGACCGCCACTTGGGATTAGAATTGGATTCCCACGACGTCTAGCATTAGCCGCCTGCTTCGCTGTTTCTTGGTTAAAGTTATCCTCACTGTATGCATAGCCGTTATTCGCAGAACCAACGTTATAATCAATCTGCTCACTACGGTCAGTTATCTTTTTCTGATTAGCTATGTTCTGCTCGATAAGACCTGTGATGTCATGAGGCTGTTGCTGTAGACTAAATACACTAAGGAACACATACGGCTTCTTTGCCATCGCGAAGTGGTTACGTGGAGTTATCATGACTTCTTCTCCGAGTTCATCTACTTCAGTCTCTCCCGTCATTGGATTCACATCAGGCTCAGGATGGTTGAAGTATGGATTATTATTCTTTTCAAGAACCTTTCCTTTGTATGTTTTGAATGTAAAAGTACCATCAGCAGACCACCATTCTGTGTATGTTACTTTCGTGCCATACTTACCGTCAGTTTCATTATGTACGTACTCTTTACACTTAGGGAACATCCCTATGAGCTTCTCTGCAGTGACATCAATACGTTCACCAACGTAACCTATATAATCTCCGTATGCATCTACATATCCTTCTGGGTCAAATACGAAGTTCTGGATACGTCTGTTCTCTACTGCTACGTCTCCAATCTCTGCATTCCATCCAAACTTAAGTACACCAAGGTGATAGATAGACCACTGTCGTACCATGAATGCGAGCTTACGGCGAAGTACAAGCTGGTCGGAGTGGAAGGCGAGCATGGTTTTCACACTTGATGAAATCTCGTTCCCTTCAGGAGTATTGTCAGACCAAACAACAGGCTCAGGATTCTTACTGAGTGCAGCCGACAAGAATGTCTCCTCTGCCTCGAATTGAAGATTCGCAGCACTCGGACCTTCAGGGTTTAACCATTGCCCGTCCTTCTTCTTTCCGAGATAACTTTCAAGGTTTCGCTCCCATATCGTCTTCATCTTCCCCTCGTAACCTGCGTAGTTATTTTCCCACTCGTTCTTGAGCTTTATAAGTTCTTCATCAGACATGTTTAAATCGAGAGAATCTGTTTTCTCTCCAGAAAGCCCCTCTGGTGACTCTCCTCCACGAGTACGTATCTTGTTTGTTTGGTTCTCAACCAAATCTGTTGCTCCACGTACATTGAGAGCAAATGGGTCTGTCTCGTTCATAATTGACGATAAAAAATAATGGGGAATACGGTGTTTGTATAACTATACCACTAAATTTTCATTTGCGAAATCCCTTGCTCGAAATCCTAGAGGACTTGTGAGCTTCTCAGGTGTGATTATGTTTGCGTTCGGTATTGCGTCGCGTGCAGTATCTATAACACGCGCTGCTTCTCCTCCTCCAAATCTTTGTAAACCTACAATAGCATAGAGCAGTGCGTGACAATAGTGATCGTGCCCCGTCCGTTTCCATACATACTCGGCTCCGTACAGCTCACGGTTATCCTTGCCGCGTGTTTCCTTCACCATAATCTTTTCACGGTGAATGTTGTCAAACATATTCGCGAAATCTCTCCATTCGTCAGGTGTTCCATTGAGGCGAATGCGTCCAATGTCTCGTATCTGCTCCATGACGAGTGTCATCATTCTGTTTCTATCAACACGGACTTTCCAATACTCATCATCTTTACCCCATTCAACCATCTCGATTGACTTACGGTCTTTGGTGTAGAAACAAAGGAAGACTCTACCTGGATACTCTTGCTGTAGTTGTCTAACTCCGATAAGGTCACCACCTTGGTCGAATACCGCGATAGATTTTGGGAATCGCTTAAGGTATCCCTTGATAACATCGTATGGTGTTTTGCTGGCTGTTATCTCACGCTCGTGGTCATAGAAGAACACACCTTGGTTATTCATTAGGACGTAGTGAATACCATGACCTGTGTCAGCTCCAATGATAGTCCTTCCTTGTTGGTCATTCACAACATCAACACAGTTTCTGAGGACTACATTATGGTCAACTCGGTCTTCGCTGTCTGCGTATGGTAGTCCAAGAACGTAGTTGTAGAAGTATTGCTGGTTCTTTAGTGGATCGTTGAATGCATGTATGATATCTCCAGCGGTCTTGTTGTGTAGCATAAGCTGTGACACATGCCATCCACTGAATTCATAATCCCCCACAATCTCACCTCTCCATGGTACTCCGTCAATATTCCTCCATTCTCCATTGATTCGGTCAGAAGTTTCAAGCTCTCCTTTACAAGACTGGCATATATACTTTTGCGTTTCGATATCAATGTTATCAGGCCATGAGAGAGTTTGAGAGTGTTCACAGTGAGGACATGTGATGTACCACTCCTTCATGTCGCTCTGTTGCCAGTATACATCTACGCCATGCCCTACGAGACTTGGATGAGAGAAGTACCACCGCCAGCCTCCATCATCTTGAGCTTGCAGGCGTGTTTCGTATTGTGTGATAACTTCAGGGTCACTTGCGTCTACTTCGTCGTGGATGTTTAGACCTGACGGAACCATCATCGCTTGTTTGTTACTCCATGTACCGCGGTAGAATATCATACTGTTACCAACAGTCTTCTGCTCAACAGTGTCTTTGTCCTTTACCCATGACATGAGTATTGGATTCTGGGCAATGATACGGTTGAACGAACCTCCAACCATAACTTGAACGTCTCCCATTGTTGGGAGGGTATAAATAATCTGTCTACCAAGGTTCTTAGCTACCCATAGAGACTTCAAGGTATTCATTACTGTTGCTCCAATCTGTGGAGGTTTCAACAGAACTTGATGTGGTGATAGGTCGTTGTATATGTCTTTCTGCCAAGGACGCTTATCAAAGTCTATTGGTGTACCTGTTTCGTTCTTTATCTCATTCTGAATAATCCATGTGTACGGAAAGAGGTTTGCCGCCTGTGCAACCTCTTCGTTGGTATACTCTTCACCGTCAATTATGATTTTATCCTCTGCCATTTAGTTTGTCAGCGAGCTTTTTAAGTTTCTCGTTTGGAACGTCTGCGGTTAGGTTTAGATTGACGTGTTTGTCTGGTGCGAATGAACCTTTGAGTTTGTATGCGCTGTCTAAGTATTTGTGACGTACTGCGTAATCTGGCTTCCCTTCTTTGTCAGCTGTGGGCTCTTCCTTCATCGCTTGCAATCCTTCAAGATGAACTTGCAACAATAGTTCATCTGATAATGCATCCTGTATAGCATTGACAATCCTATCTTTACCTAGCAATCTAACGGACTTCACACTTGCGTAGTTTGTATCCTTTATACCAAAAGCAGTTTGTGCTGCAAGTGTCTTATTTCCATGCTCAGCCACCTCAGCAACAAATCTCTTTTCTTGTTTTGTGAGCATTTCCATAAGTTTACGGGTGAGTTAGTAGAAGACTAAGTACTGTACTCGGGTCACCTTGTCGAACAGTTACATAGCCTCCGTTCCTTTGTGTATACCCTATGTAGTTACCGTCTTCTTGTCTAATAATTGATATAACGTTTTTGTTTGACTCTGGATTAAAGTCGATTTGGTCAATCGTAGAATTTTTCTTCATGTTGATTTAATACTCCTTGTAATTTATTGTAACATGTTGTACAGAATAAGTCTTTTGACTCTGCAACCTGTCCGATTGGTAGGGTAATGTTTCTTTTACGGACGAACCATTTCATTTTTCTACAACCTCGGCAAATACCCCGAATACTGAAGTGTTTCATAATTATTATATTTGAGATTCGTCCATCGGAAGCATAACAAGTGTGGGTGCGGTCAATACTGTTGCTGATACACTTATTGAATTCTTTACGGCGTTGATAACAATGTTTGCGGGGTCGATGATGCCTTCTTTAACCATGTCTACAACTTCTCCTGTACGGCTGTCGTATCCCATATTTGATTCTAGTGAATCAATGTTAGTCGATTCAATACCTGCGTTTGATAGAATCTGTAGAGTAGGAGCTTTGAGTGCTTCACGCAGAATGTCTCCACCTATAGTTTGTGGGAGTGTCTTTGATGCCTGTAGAAGCGCTACGCCTCCACCTGCTACAATTCCACCATTGAGAGCTTGATATGCAGCGCTGATTGCATCTTCAACCTTTAGGCGACGATAGCTAAGGGCACTTTCACTTGGTGCACCTACGAAGTAACGTGCTGTCTTTGTGTTGAGACGGCTTGCTCGAAGAAGACCATCGTCAGTGTTATCTTCAGTGAGTGAAGAAATGTATGAACTTAAGTCACGAATACCATCAAGGTGTGTTTCGTCTTTTGTAATTATGATGTCTCCAACTGTTCCTAGGTGCTCAATCTTAACCTGCTTCATTGAGAGTCCTGCATTTACATCAACAATTGATGCGCCTGTCGCCTTCGCAATATCTTCAAACCACCAATCCTTCCACATTACTGGCATTTTTACAATAACAATGCGGAAACCACGGACTGCTCGTGTTTTGATAATATCAGAGATTGTAAGTGGGTCGATATCGTCGCAGAATACTACAAGATCTCGTACTTCTTGTGAAAAGAGAGCACCAGAGATTCCGCCTAGTTCTTCGGCACTTGAAATCTTTTGCTTTGTAATAAGAATCTTTGGATTCTTGATACGAACCTGATTTGTTGACTGCCCTGATTCAGAAGCATCGCACATGTAAGGGCTATAATATCCAGCACCTTCAACAGTAATACCTGAGCCTATAACATGATGGTCTTCCGCTGTCTTTGAAATATCCCAGTGGATTATTCCTTTTTTACCAATCTCCTTGTAAATCTCTCCAATTCTATTACCGATATTGACATCTTCAGCACTGATTGATGCTACTTGATGGATATCTTCTACAGTAACGTCAATCTTTTGTGAATTGATTGATTCTATTACCAACGGTAAACATTCTTCAAGGCTTCTCTTAATTTCCATTGGACGAGCACTACCAATTCGTGAGCGTCCATTTTCAAGGACTGCAGCGGTAACAACGCATGTAGTACTTGATCCGTCGCCAGACTGCTTGTTGGCACGGTTTATTGATTCAAGAAGGATTCGTCGTCCAAGGTCTTCTGTGGGGTCGGCAAGGATGATGCTGTTTGCAATACTGAATCCGTCGTTTGTTGCGAGGTATCCAGGAGTTTCAATTGCCTCAATAATAACGTTTCCTCCAGCCGTACCCATAGTACTTCCAACAGCTGTGGCGATTTTCTTGATTCCTGAGTAAAGTTTATCTTGTGCATCAAAATGCAGATTGTCGTTTTTCAACATAATTTATTTAATATCGGGGTACTCCCTTTTGAATAATGGGTCATTCTTCTGTAACGCAGAACGAATATGGTGACTTAAGAACACATGGTTTGGCATATCGCTTGATATGTGTAATTGTTTACCGCAACGAGTGCAACGCTCTAGCATTCCTTTGTGAGTCTGAGAAACAAGGCGGTAATCGTGTAGGTAGCCGTTTCTACAAAGGCTATTCTGATAGCGGGACATAGGCGCGTATATCTTCCCATTTTACCAACCAATAATACCCGTCTGTATTCTCTGCGGGATATTTAGCGGCAAGCCATGAATCGAAGAATACTTTATCTCCAATTTTAATTCCAGTAAATTCGTCAGGCACAGCAATAACCACTCCAATTTCTTGGAATGTTTCTGTATGAGATGCCATAAATGCTTCTCTTGCTACGGGTTCAATCAAAATATGATTATTGACTGGTTTAAGTTTCATTTTCAAATTCATCAAATGCTGATAATGGTTCATCTTGAACTATTGTTGCTTTACCTACAGGTTTTTCGTAGGTTTCTTTTTCGGTTTTACCGAATATATCGGCGAGTTTCATATTATGCTTTTGGAATGAATGGGCTTTCTGTCGGTCGCTGAGAAATATCAACTGGGTAGTTCTGTACGATCAATTTGAATGCACCTTGTCCATCGGGGATGAAGGTCGGTACATTTGCATAATCAATCTTATGCTTTTCTACGAGATTCTTATAACCTTCCGTAAACTCTTTTACTCGTGCGTCTACTTCTTCTTTATTTTCCATATAGTTATTTTCTAGGGTCAGTAATTTTAATGCCTACGTGAGCATTATTTTTAACTCCAATAATACGTGCAAGCAGGCGAATTGCATCTGCCGTTTTGCCACTTTTACCAATAATCATACCCATATCTTCTGGGTGGCAGGAGAGAACTAAAAGAATACCTCGGTCGTCTTTTGTTTCTGTGATAACAAAATCGTCGGGGTGTTCAAGTAGTGGACTGACTACCGCTTTAACAAAATCTACTGTTTCCATGTCAGTATTTTACACCCATAACAGAATTCATGCAATGTCCACACCTGTGGATAACTATGGGGTTGTGTTATTTTTGAAGTGGGTGTAAAATTGTGGAGTTGGTTAGTAGTTGCGCGCGAACCAATAAAATGTTATAAACTTTCCGTTACTACAACCCTGTATTTAGTAAGAGAGCGGGCTACATGCCCATCGGTGAAGGAAAGCACCGACACGCAATGCTCGCTTACTGAATAGAGGGTTTTATTTATATAAAATATGGCTCAACGTAGAATGACAAGTCTAGACGTCATCGATACTGATGCGTTTCTAGACATGCCTCAAAGTGCTCAGCTCTTATATTTTCATCTTAACGCCCGTGCAGATGATGACGGTTTCATTGCAAACCCAAAGAGAGTGATGCGAGATATCGGCTCACAAGGTGACGATATAAAACTTCTCGTAATGAAGAAGTTTATCATTTCGTTTGAAGACGGCGTGGTGGTTATTAAGCATTGGCGAATTAACAACTACATCCGAAAGGATATATACACTGAGACAAAATACCTCAACCACAAACAAACGCTGTATATAAGACCGAATGGTTCGTACTCGCTTAATAGTAGTGGTGTTGCAATTCCTGTCCCAAGCGGACACTTCCAACTTGATACGCTTATTTCAGAAAACGTTGAAAAACAAGGAGAAAATCACGTGCACGTAACGTCAACGAGTCGTGCACTTAGGATAGGTAAGGTAAGGATAGGTAAGGTAAGTATAGGTAAGGATAAAGAATACCCCGAGGACTTCGAAGAATTTTGGAAAATCTATCCAAAACATACAGCAAAGAAAAAGGCCTTCGTTGAATGGAAAAAAATAACCGCAGAAGACCGAGCTGCAATCATGCTTGACGTACCAAAACGTAAACTCGACGACAAGTGGGTAAATGGATTCGTAAAAGACCCTGAGCGTTACATCAAAAATCGACAGTGGGAAGACGATATTATTCCGCCGCGGAAGAAGCCGGGGGCACTTGGAATCCAAGCCACTCCTGGAAAATACGCAAACATTAAAACTATCAAAATAAACGTATGACACCACCACGATACAAAGACGCAAAATATGATGATGTCCCTGAAAACGTGAAGGCCTGCTTTGATAAAATAAGAGAGACACGTCGTGGTATTTATATCCACGGTTCAGTGGGCACGGGTAAAACTCACATTGCTTATTCATTGCATAATTACTACACAAAAGAAAGAAAGGTTGGTGACGAAGTACATAAAATTCACAGAGGTATTTTTATAAACGCATCAGAGCTTTTCTCAGAAATGAAAAAAGATTTTGATCGGAAAGATAAAGAACATCCAATGGAAGAATTGGTGCAGAGTAGAAAACTTCTTTTTATCGACGATATAGGTGCAGAGAAATTAAGTGAGTGGGTAATTTCTGAGTTCTATCTTTTACTGAATCACCGATACAATGAAATGCTCCCGACAATCTTCACATCGAACCTTTCGCCAGATGAATTGTCTGAACGTCTTGGTGAACGCATCACTTCAAGAATTATCGGAATGTGTGATGTTGTCCGTCTCGAAGGTAGTGATAAACGATTATAAAAATGAGAAAAGAAATAACGATACGGGACAACTCAATACAGTACGGTGATATTGGTCAACTGCATTCAAGCGATATAATACTTCACTTTGAATTTGGCGATAAAGAAACATTTTCTATTAGAGCGGATGTAGCAATCCTTTATATGTTAAAAGGATTAAAGAAAGAATACTCAGAGGTATAATTACACCACAAGAATATCTATTGTCTATATTGTGTAGTGTGCCACATGTGCTACACTACGACTATGCAGATAAAAAATAAAGAAGGACGCATCAGGTTCCAGTCAGTTCTATTGCTACAAGAGTTACAAATTCTTAAAGCAAAAGAACGACTACCGAGCATGGAAGCAACAGTGCAATTTTTAATGGATAATTATAAGAAGTAGTATGCCAGATTCAATATTCACAGAGTTTGAAACAGGTGAGTTAATTATGAAAATCAAAACAGTACAAATAGTCCTCTTCATCAACGGACGAGAACTCATGCGTAACTACGCACTTTCAGAAGAAGGATTGATGCCTGATGGTATGCAAGAGAATTTACAAGAGATGGTTGACGCTTTGGTAGAAATTGAAGAATAAATATATGACACAAGAAAAAGAATTGGTGGTAACACAAGAGCAAACAGCTCTACAGGTTGATCCAAGCTCCCCACAGGCCATGATTATGACAGCCATCGCGAGCGGCGCAAACGTAGAAGTACTTGAGAAACTCATGTCACTACAAGAACGCTTTCAAGCGAATCAGGCAAAGGCGGAGTACATTAAGTCGATGTCGACACTCCAGTCAGAAATACCAACAGTCAAGAAACTGAAGAAAAATGGCGGAACGAACAGCAACTATGCACCACTCGAGGACATTGTCGCACAGTGCAAGGAGTTAATCCGTAAGCAGGGCTTCACATATAGTTGGGATACTTCAATGAGCGAGAAGTCAATCGAGGTCGTGTGTAAAGCAACACACATCAACGGGCACACCGACACATCATCAATGGTTTCAGAAATTGCAGAGGGAACGAAAGCAAATAGCGCCCCTCAGAAAACTGCAATCACCATCACGTACCTCAAGCGATACACACTTTGTAATTTATTCGGTATTATGGTTGCAGACGAAGACCAAGATGCTCGACTTGAGAAAACAAAGCCAAAGTTACCAGCAAGCCCGAAGATGAAAATCATGGCACTCCTCAAGGCTCTTGGTGAAGACACTGAAACCGCCGATACCTGCAAGGCGGCTGTAAAGAAAATAACAAAGTTGGAACTCGTCGAGAATAACTTTGAAGACATAGTCACATTTTTATCGGCGACTCTTGAAGAACAAAATGCAAACAATTAAATTTCAAAATGAGGAAGACTGGAAAGAATTCCGCAAAGGACGTATCGGAGGAACTCGAACTCATGGCGTAAAGCCGAAGTCCGTCGGGAAATACGGCGTAGAGTTTTACGAACTTCTCGCAGAACGAGTCTCAATACCTGAAGAAGCAGAGAACCCGATGACGCGGGGCAACCGTCTCGAAGACGTAGCAGTTCAAGCATTCATCGAAGCGACAAAGGAAGAACTAGGGTACGAATACAACGAACCTGAAAAGGTTGTGTGGGTGTCCGATATCGACGACCGTATCTACGTATCCCCTGACAAGGTAATCGACAAAGAGACAGCAATCGAAGTGAAGTGCCTCAAAGCTGCTCATCACCTTTGCGCACACTTCACGAAAGACTACCCCCATACTGACCCCGCGACACCTAAGTACAAATCGCAGGCACGTAAATACTTTGCAGTAAATACCGATCTGCAAACACTCTGGGTGGTATTCTACAACCCATCAGTACCAACCGCCTCACTTGTATATTTCAAAGTAACTCGTGAGGATGTACAAAAGGACGCAGAAGCAATCTTATTAAACGAACAAACAGTGCTAGCAGAAATCGACCGCCTCGAAGCACTACTTAACCCATTCTAAATATATGGAAGAACTTACACTCGCAGCCTTTGACCTAAAGGAGCAGAACATTACAAAACTCACCGCAATACTAGAACATAGCAAGACACTGGAAACCGTTGAGGCACGAAAGATGCTCGTAAAGGTGCGTGGCATTATCGAAAAGGCTGGCAAGGCTCTCCGTGAGGAAGCCTTAAAACATAACAAAATGGTTATGGAAAACGAAAAGGAGTATATTTCTATTCTCAAGCCAGAAGAAGACCGACTCAAGGCTCTCGAAGCAGAAGAAGCACAGAAGGCAACCATGGAGGAACGCACTCAAAAACTACCATGGCGGAAGGAAGAGCTTGCCAAGGTAGGGGCGGAAGCAATAGACGAATTCATCCTTACTCTCGACGACACTGCATTTACCGCATACAAAAACCAGTGCGCGGCGGATAAAATTGAAAGAGAAGCGGCAGAGTCTCGCCGTGAACAAGAAGAAAAAGACCGCAAGGAAGCTGAAGACCGACGTGTTGCTGAAGCAGAGCAACGAGCAAAGGAAGATGCCGACCGCCGTGTCCGAGAAGCAGAAGAAAAGGCAGAACGCGAGAAAAATGAATCAGAAGCAAAGCGTATCGCTGATGAAAAAGCGATAGCAGAAGCGGAAGCAAACGAAAAGGCAAGAGCAGAAAAGAACCAAGCGTATCAAGACTTCCTCAAAGCAAACGACTACAACAAGGAAACTGACGAAGTGAAGCGCGAAGGAAACACATTTACTATCTATCGCAAAATTGCGACAATAACTATCTAATATGAAAGTAGAACGATACAACGTGACAAATCCGAAAAAATACAAGACCAAAGACGGTGAAGAGAAAACCTTTTGGGCATCTATTGGCAAGGTGACAATCTTCACGAAAGATGACGGAGAGAAGAGCGGCATCCTCGAACTTAACGACCGTAATGCACAGTACTCGCTATTCTTGGACGAGCCGAAAGAAAAGAAGGAGGCACAGGCCTCTTCAGCTGGTGATGATATCGCTCCAGAAAATATTCCATTTTAATATAAAAACTATATGGCAAAACAATCACTGCGCCAAAGAATTTTGAGTTACTACCAACGTCATGCAGGCGAATTTATTTCAGGCGGAGAGATAGAGAGGCTTATATCTCAAAAAACAACATACAAGAGCAGTAACGGGTCGAGGCGTTTGCGTGAACTTTGCGAGGATAACCTCCTTGAACGGAAAGAGGAAGAAGGACACGTGTGGTACCGTTACATCCCTCAAAAGCACACAGTCAGTCAATTCGTCGTAGTGGATGGAGTAGCGAAGGAGTTTAAGAAAATAATTGAGGTATGAAATATCACATGGTAGCCAGAAATGGCGGACTCGCAATGAACGAGTACACAAAAGTACATTTCAAAAACTTCCTAAAAGATAACGAGGGTATGCGTTTTGAGATGGTGCCTCTCATACCAGAGAGCAACAAAATGCGTCGCTGGTTTGAAGGAGGACTTGTGAGCCTTATAACTTACTACCAAGAGGGAATGAGCCATCGAAACGCCGAAGACAAGCGAAAGGTGCGTGAGTTTCTAAAAGCAGAGTTTAACGGTGAAGTTATAGTCATAAACGGCGAAAAGAGAAAGATTGCGAAGACCACGAAAGGACGTCCAGAGTTAAATCTTTTTGTTGAACGTGTTGTGGATTGGCTTGTGGAAAACTATGCACCACCACCAGAGGCATTGGATACAAAGAAATATCAGGATTGGTATGATACAATACTCCCTTTCAGTAAACCAGACGAGCCAGATAATTACATAGACTATTTGATAACTTGCGGTATACTTAAGAGATGAAAAAAACACCACTCCTCAGAAAAACACCAATGAAGCGCTCTGCGTTTGTTGCGAAGGAGGTTGTGAAGAAACCAAAAAAGAAAGTAGTGTCACTCTCGTCGCTTAAAAAGAAACTCGATGCAGTGTTCAGTAAGTACATTAGAAACAAGTACGCAAAGAACGGATACGTAACATGTTATACATGCGGGAAAGTTGATACTATTGAGAGGATGCAAAACGGACACTTCATTTCTCGAGGATATTTAGCGACTCGTTTTGATGAAAATAATTGCAGACCACAATGTGTCGGTTGCAATATGTTCGGAAACGGGAAGCCTCTTGATTTTGAAGAGAATCTCAAAGAAGAACTCGGCGATCAATTCGTCGAAGATATGAAAAAGAAACGCCACGAAATAATGAAATTCGATAAGCGATGGTACGAAGAGAAAATAAAACTATATGGACAAAACAGGATATAAACATCTCACTCGAACAACCTTTCCAGATACTGATAAACTAACACTAGTAAAGCTGCGTGACCTTTTGAATTCTATAGATAAAGACTGTAGTGAATCATGTCCATTCTGTGAAGGACATGCGCCGTGTGAGTTTGGCATGGCCCGACGCAGTGTGAGAGCAGATGTAAAGATGTTATTAGACAAGTAGATTTGACGAACACCTGTATGTATTGTACAGGTGTTTTTAATGCACTGTGTCACTTGACTCATTTGCCACGCCTGAGTATACTGTAGGAAGTTACCAGATAACAACAACAAAATAATTTATGAACGACACAGAATATGTCCGCTTCCGACTCAATAAGGAAGAGTACACCCAAGCAGTAGAAGCTCTCTCAATGCGAGTTAAAAAAGACAATCGAGTTTTATCAATCAACGCTTTCGCAAAACTCATTTTTATGGAAGCAATCAACAACGACTAACATGTTTGACATCAACACCCCCGCATTCCGCACACCACTCAAACCAGTCACGCCTCCATATCCATACACATCATTCAAGCAAATCCTCGGTGACATAGCCGTAGTCACATCAGCAATCATCGCCGTAGACATTTTCGCAGCCATCGCGTGGCTAGCAAGTTCGCAAGCATTACCAGCCGACCATTTTTATCTCGGGGAAGTGACTATCACAATTCTTCGAGCGATTATTTTATAAAATGCCAAACTCATTCACCACAGACCTCCAAACAGGAGAGGAAGAAATTCTTCCTATCAAGGAAGAGGAGGA
>Ga0209319_1000698_pt1 | contig 38639 bp, 58 predicted proteins | sample RifGroE2_FD_184000 | JGI IMG/M metagenome (GOLD analysis project Ga0209319, IMG submission 184000) | Groundwater microbial communities from Rifle, Colorado - Groundwater E2 (SPAdes) (version 2) | ecosystem: Environmental > Aquatic > Deep subsurface > Groundwater | place: Rifle, Colorado, United...
ATGGTTGAAGAGTATTTAGATGTGTGGGAAGATGAATAATATAATAGATAGTACAAATATAAAGTGAGGTGATATTAAATACTCTTAAATGAAAACTATAATAAAAATGAATCTAGGGGACACTATGAATTAAAGCAAATAGCAAAGTATATCCTTTACTCTAAAGGATTCAATTGTATCGCAACAGAAGTACAATTCCCTAAAAATTCTAATTATTTAAAGGATTATGAATGGTTTAATTCCAAAGCAATAACTAAAAATACCATAGATGTAGTAGGAATTAAAGGAAATATGTTAAACCTAAGAGAAAATACATTAAATAAATATAAAGTTATGGGAATTGAGGCAAAGGTATCATATTCAGATTATCTAAATGGTTTTTGCTGTCAATGTGAATACACGTATATAATATCCCCTATTGGTATTATACCTATTGATAAGTTACCTAAAAGTATTGGATTAATTACTGTTGACTTAAAAAATTATTCAATTAAACAAAATAGACAAGGTAAATTTGAATTTAAGGGTATAGAAACAGTTAAACAATGTGCTAGTAGGCGAAAAGAGATATACAAACGTAATGATATTTATTTAGTAGATACTTTCAATGTACTAAGAAAAATAGCATATCGCAGTACAGTCAATGATTTATTTAAGAAAAGTGAGATTAAGATTGATGGAATAAACTAAACATTAAAGGAGATTAATATTACATATGAATAATATTAAAAAAGATATTACAATTGAATTAGCAATTGAATATAATGAATTCGGTATTTATATCTCACAGGATGGAGATAAACATAAATTATTGTATGGTACTAATTGTGGTCTCTGTAGAGATTATTTTGAGAGTTATAGTGTAGATAAAATAAATTATAAATATAAGAAAGGAGAAAAATAATAAAGTGAAATTCTTTTATTGGTTATTACATAGTTTTATAGAATGTAAAGATGAAGATTTAGATTATTTTAAAGATGTGCAAGGCACTTGTAAAAAATGCGGAAGAGTACATTATATATTTCATGCGTAATGGTATGGAAATTAATACTTGACAATATTACTACAGAATGTTAATATAATTGTAGATAGGAAATAAGTAAAATAATTAGTTATTAAATTTTATTAATTCAAGGAGGTGAAATTTTATTTGGGTTTTACAATGTGTGCGAATAAAAAATGTGATAAAGCAAGAGAATGTTTGAGATTTGTAAGTGAAAATAATAAAGGTGATTATCAAAGTTATTCTAATTTTGATGAGTGTAATAAAGAGAGTGGGTATGAATGTTTTATTGAAGTGAAGAGGTTGAAGGTAGGTTAAATATAAAATAATATAGGAGGAAATTATATATTGAAAGTAATTAAAAGAAATGGAAAAATAGTAGATTTTGATAATGATAGAATTATCAACGCAATTGAAAATGCCATGAGGGAAACAGTAAATGGCGTAGATAATGAAATAAGTCAATTAATTGCTAAACAAATTAAAAGTCAAGATATAGATGTGATTCAAATAGAACAAATACAAGATATGGTAGAAGAATATCTTATGAATACTAATAGAAAAGATGTAGCAAAAAGATATATCTTGTATAGAAATAATAGAAATAAAACAAGAAATACCAATAAAAATATAGGATTATTAAGTGAAGAATTTTTGAGTAAGTATAAACATAAACCATCTCCTATGAATCAATTAGGCAATTTTGTTTATTATAGAACATATTCTAGATGGTTGCCTGAAGAACAAAGAAGAGAGTATTGGTGGGAAACTGTTAGAAGGTCTGTTGAATATAACTGTAGTCTTGTACCAACATCAAGAGAAGAAGCAGAAAAATTATATGATAATATTTATAATTTACGTCAATTTTTAAGTGGTAGGACATTTTGGGTTGGAGGTACAAAAGTAGCACAAAAATATCCATGTGCAAATTTTAACTGTGCTTTTATTGTGTTAAATGATATCAAAGTATTTGAAGAATTATTTTATTTATTAATGGTAGGAGTAGGAGTAGGAGTAAGAGTATTAAAATTAGATGTTAGTAAATTGCCAAAGATAAGAAAAAATATAGAAGTTGTACATAAAGAATATAGTCCATTAACTAAGAAAAAAAGAGAAGATAATACATCTTTAGAATTTAAAAAAGATGTTGCTAAAATTTCCATAGGAGATTCTAAAGAAGGTTGGAGTAAGGCATTATTTTATTATTTAGATTTATTAACAAATAGTTACTATGAAAGTATTAAATTAATTATATTTGATTATGATAATGTAAGACCAAAAGGAGAAAGATTAATAACATTTGGTGGTACTGCTTCAGGACATGAAAGTATTAAAAATATGTTTAAAAAGATACATATAGTAATTAATAATTCAAATGAATATTTAAGTCCATTAAATTGTTTAGATATTGCAAATATAATCGGAGAAAATGTAGTTGTTGGAGGAGTAAGACGTACGGCAGAAAATGGTCTTATCGATCACGATGACGAAGAATTGATAAATGCAAAAAATAATTTATATGTACAGTTAGATGGTCAATGGATTGAAAATAAAGAAATATCTCATAGAAAAATGAGCAATAATGCTATATTTTATACAGAAAAACCAACAAGAGAAAAATTACATTGGCAAATGGGTAAAATGAGATATTCTGGAGAACCATCTTTTGCAAACGCAGTAGCAGCATCTAAGAGAAGAGTATTTTTTGAGGGACTTAACCCTTGTTTTACTGGCGATATGACATTATTAACAAAAGAAGGATATAAAACATTTAAAGAATTGGACGGAACAGAAATTGATATTGTTAATGCAGATGGAAATATTACAAAAGGTAAAGTATGGTGTAGTGGAGAAAAAGAGATTGTAGAAATAAAATTAACCAATGGTAAAATAATAAAATGTACTCCAAACCATGTATTTATGTTAACAGATAAATCAGAATGTGAAGCAAAAGATTTAAAAAATAAAAGGATAATGCCATACATAGACAAACATAAAAATAATAATGAATTATATATTAAATTAGGATTTATACAAGGTGATGGGTGTACTGGTAGAATAAATTCAGATACACATAAAGGACTTGAAGTAAATATTGGTAATAATGATGAAGATATTTTAAATTTATTTTCCAATGATATTGAATCAATTCCTAGTAATAAAAAAGCATATTATATTCATGGATTTAATGATATTTTAATTCAATTAGGATTTGATGGTAGTCAATTACCAGAAAGAGTTTTTCCAATAACTTATACTAATTGGAATATAGAACAAAAAGCAAATTTCCTACATGGTTGTTATTCTGCAAATGGTAGTGTAATAGGAAAACATAGAGTAAGTTATAAAACTACATCTAAAATATTTGCATTGCAATTACAAAAAGCATTAAAAAATGATTTTGGTATAGATTCTTATTATACTACAAATAAAGCAAAAATGGTTGAATTTTATAATGGTGAATACGAATGCAAAGAAAGTTATGATGTTAATATCGGAAAGTTTGATGAGTTAATTAAATTTTCTTCTAAGATTGGTTTTTATCAAAATTATAAAACAGAAAAATTATATAATCTTATAAAAGAAAAAAGTCCAATGGTAATGTCTATTAAAAAATTAGGAATTGAAAAGGTATATGATTTTTCAGAAACAGAAATCCATTGGGGTATTGTTGAAGGTTTTGTTGCACATAATTGCTTCGAGATTTTATTAAGATCAAAAGGTTTGTGTAATTTAATAACTTTAAATGTTTTTTATTTTATCATTAATGAAAAATTAGATGTTAATAAATTATTAGAAGCACAAAGATTATCTGTTAGAGCAGGATATAGAATGACTTGTGTAAATTTAGAATTGCATGAATGGGATTTAGTACAAAAAGAAGATAGATTGTTAGGTTGTTCGTTAACTGGTTGGCAAGATATGGTCAATGCAGTAAATATGACAATAGATGAGCAAAAAGAATTATTGAGCAAACTTAAAAATGTTGCCATAGAAGAATCAAAAAAATATTCTTCACAATTAAATATGAAAGAACCTTTATTAGTTACTACCGTCAAACCAGAAGGAACTTTAAGTTTATTGCCAGGAGTATCTAGTGGAGTGCATTATTCACATTCTCCTTATTATATCAGAAGAATTCGTATTAATTCAAATGACCCATTAGTAAAAGTATGTGAAGAATTAGAATATCCAGTTCATTATGAAGATGGTCAAACAAAAGAAAATAATAATACTAAAGTAATTGAATTTCCTGTAAAAACACCGCAAGGAAGAACTAAATTTGACGTATCTGCAATTGAACAATTAGAAACATATAAAATGTTTCAAGAATATTACGTTCAGCATAATACTAGTATTACAATTCATGTAAGAGATAATGAATGGGATGAAGTTGAACAATGGATTTGGGATAATTGGGATAGTGTTATAGGAGTTTCTTTTCTTTCTTTAAGTGATAGTTTTTATCCTTTAATGCCTTATGAATCAATTACAGAAGATGAATATAATAAAAGAATAAAGGAAATGAAATTGTTTATACCATCTTTACTTTCAAAATATGAAAAAGAAGAAGTAGAAATTGATATTGGAAACGAAGGCTGTGAATCAGGAGTTTGTCCGATAAGGTAAAATTAAATATATAAAGGAGAATAATTTGGGAGCAAAAATTATACTTGATATAGATGAAGTTAAAAAAGAAATGTATAATATTAAAACAATTAAAAAACTATGTGAAAAATTTAATTGTCGAAAAGAATTTATGACTAAATATCTTTTACAACATAATTTATATGAAGAATATTGTAAAATTCATAATAAAATACCTAAAGTTAAAAAAGAATATTGTATTATTTGTGGTTCAGATAATCAAGTAAACAAATATCAAGGAAAACCGTATTGTAAAAAACATTATAATCAAATGTATAGGTATGGAAAAGAAATAGAAAAACTATCTACGATAAAAATGATTATATATTTGAAGATAATATAGTTAAAATTGTATTGCGTGATAAAAAACAAAATATAAATGGTTATTGTGTTATAGATAAAGAAGATTACGACAAAGTTAAACAATATAAATGGTATAAATCTCATAAATATTGTGTGACTAAAGGAATTATTAAAACTAATGGAGTTAGAATTCATAATGTAATTATGAATAATTTAAATTATATTAATGAAATAATTTATGATCATCAAGATAAAGATAGATTAAATAATAAAAAAAATAATTTACGATTGGTTACTAATCAAGAAAATTCAATGAATATGAGTATGAAGAATACAAATACTAGTGGAGTTACTGGTGTTCAACAATATAATAGAGATTCAGAATCAAAATGGGATGCAAAAATAACTTATAAATATGAACCTATTCATTTAGGTAGATATTTAGTTTTTGACGAAACAGTTATAGCAAGATTAGAAGGTGAAGCAAAATACTTTAAAGAATATTCACCTAATTATAATAAAGAAACAAATACTATATGTTTGGATTATATATCTTATGATAGTAAATTACATAGGAATATAGAAATGTCATTAGATGGCAAAGTATTAAAACAAGAAATAATAAACTATTAAAATAAAAGGAGATTAAATATACATATGAAAACAACAATCCATTTTGCAAGAACAAATCCAAATGCAATTATTCCATCAAAAATAGAAGAAAATGCAGGGATGGACGTATATCCATGTTTTAATGAAGATTATATAGTAATTCAATCTAATGAAACAAAGATGATCCCTACAGGAATTGCTAGTGTTTGTTCCGATAATTATTATTTTCAATTATTTGAAAGAAGTTCAACGGGAACAAAAGGAATTGGTCAAAGATGTGGAGTTATCGACTCTTCATACAGAGGAACATGGTTTGTACCTATTACAAATCATAATAATAAACCTATTATAATAACTAAAGAAAAAGATGATAATGTATTAAATATGTTAGGAGATTTAGCAATAGTTTATCCATATTCTAAAGCAATTTGTCAAGTAGTATTATTGCCTGTCCCTAAAGTTAATATAGAAGAAATTGATTATGAAACATTAAAATCATTTGAATCTAAAAGAGGAATAGGTTGTTTGGATAGCACCAACAAATAAATATAAACAAACAAAAAGTAGAGACTAACAATCTCTACTTTTCCCTAAATTAAAACACTAATAAACAAAAATCAACACCAATCAACAATAGACAACAAAAATAAAAAATATATTGTCAAACTTAACTAAATAAATGGTAATGAACACTTGACAAATAAAAAATATAATTGTATAATAATCATTACAAGGAAAGGACAAACTATGCAAGTTAAAAATTCAAATTCAAATAAATCAAGTGAATCTAATAAATCAAAGAATCAAGTAACCATAAAATGTATCAAAGAAAAATGTCCATTCTATTATCAATCAAACATATATCAAGAAACTTGCTATTTAATCAGCAAATACGCACTACTAGATAAATGTTATGGTATTTTAGAAATACCAAATAAAAAAGAAATTATTGCTTGTAAAATATCAGAATTATTAAAAGAATTAGATTGTTTAGAAGAAACTAACACACTAATTATGTGTAACCAAATTTAGATTTTGACATAGAATGTAAATATAAAAATTGAAAGGATTAGAATAATGAAACAAATTATCACTAAAGAACAATTAAAAGAATTATCAAAAGAACAAAAAATAAAACTATTTAAATGGTGGATTTCAAAAGGAATCAAGATGGGAGATATTTATTATTTAAATGTCAACGGAACAGAATTTATAAATTGTTTTACTAAACCATGTAAGGAATTATCTTATGAAGGCACAAAGGTATACTATGAGTATTATCCATTATTAAACATTGGTCAAATGATTGAATTGTTAGATGATTATGATGCACCATTAGTTAGAGTAAAAATTGTAGATGAGTTGTGTGATTTTCTATGGGAAGAGATTAAATCTATTTTATAATAATTTAATTAATCAATAAAATAAAATTATAAAAAATACACAATAAAAAAGGAGAATATAATTATGTCTAATATGGATACCAATACTACCAACAAAGAAACAAATATTAATACATCAATCATCCCTATCACAAATGAAAACAAACCTCTAGCAATCCAGAATCCAGAAAATACTTGTTTTAAATGTTTACAAGATAAACAAGTACATAAAATATGTATACCATCTTTAGGATATACCAGTTATTTTGATAACTTCTCAAGTAGAGTATATTTATGCGACACATGTTTGAAACAATATACAAATTTAGAATGGTGGAAATTAGAAATAATTGAAAATAAAGAAGATTGGTATGAAATATATTATAAATATGAAAAAGAAATTCTAGAATTTATTAATACTTTACCAATTCAAGGGCAAGAATTATTCCATACTAGATTTGCTCATGGTGATAAAAGTTATATGGAAGGTCAGGATTGGATTGATTTTGAATTAGGAATATTACCACATGAAGAATGTGAAAAATATGGGTATTATTCACCACAAGAAAAAAACGCATATAAAGAAAGATTTCCTATATGTCAACATCCAGTAAATAAGATATATAATGATGATTCTAAAAGTTCTTGGTGCCCGTTTGGATCACATGGTAAATATAATCAAATATGTGGTGATGGAGTTTGTGATGATTGTTATGAATGCACATATTTTAAAGAAAGAGAAACAACTATTAGAGATATTTTAGAAGATGATTGGAATGATTATGTTGTTTATTACAAAAATAAAATCAATGGTGATAAATATAAAGAAAAATTTGAAAAGGAATAGAAAGGAATAATAAATAATATGGATTTGACTAATACAATTAATCAACTAGAGATACAAATTAAAATCTTAGAAGAAGAGATAGGTAATAAATCTAATGAAATAGTACGAAATTATATAAGAAAACTTAGAAATTTAAAAACTTCACTATCAATTAATATCCAACAAAACAATGTTAAATTATATAATGATTTTGATGATATTAATAATAGTGAAGAAAGGAGTAATTATATTGAGTAAAAATAGCAATAATTACATCTATCAAAATCCATTAAACCAAGGATACAAACAATTTTATTTAACTAAAAAGCAACATAATAAATTATTTGAACACCGTAAAATTAAATGGCATAATAAATATGAATATTATTATAATGACAATTGTATATTGCTACATAAATTTTATAATTTAAAAGCAATTGTATTAAGTACTATCCTATTACCTATAATTATATTAATGGAAGGATTGGCAAATATAAAAGAAACTATGTATGATTATAAAAGATTATTTAATCAAAAGAAATGTGGTAGTTTTAGTGGTGATGACATTTGGAATAGTACAGATATGTATAATAAAGTTATGAAAGTAATATTATAACGAAATTTAAGATTTTTTATAATATTGAAAATATAAATAAAGGAGGACATTAAAATAGAATTTACTAAACAAAACTTAATAAAATCACCTCTAAATTATGTAGGAGGTAAATTTAAATTACTTCCTCAAATTCTACCATTGTTCCCTGACAATATAGATACATTTATTGATTTATTTTGTGGTGGATGTAATGTATCTATAAATGTAAATGCAAATAAAATTATATGTAATGATACCATTGAAGAAGTAATCAATTTATACGATAATTTTTATTTGTTAGGCAATGAACATATAATTTATCAAATAGAATCAATAATAGAAAAATTTAATCTATCTAAAGATAATCAAGAAAATTATCTTAAATTAAGAGAATATTATAATCATGTAAATAAAGAATGGGAATATTTTTATACTCTAATATGTCATTCATTTAGCAATCAAATTAGATTTAATTCAAAAAGAGAATTTAATTTACCATTTGGTAAGCGAACATTTAATTCTACTATGAAAGATAATTTGATTAAGTTTGTTAATTATTTGCAAGATACAAATATGGAATTCACAAATTTAGATTTTAGGGAAGTAAATATTAGCAATTTAACTGATTTAGATTTTTGCTATATTGACCCTCCTTATCTAATCACATGTGCAACATATAATGAAAGAAATGGATGGAAAGAGAAAGATGAAAAAGATTTATTAAATTTACTTGATAAGTTAAATGATAATGGTATTAGATTTGCATTATCTAATGTATTAGAGAGTAAAGGTAATAGTAATGATATATTGAAAGAATGGATTAAGGATAAGAAATATAATATACATAATTTAGATGTTAAATATGGAAATGCAAATTATCAGAGAAAAGATAAGAGTGATAGTACAACTTTGGAAGTTTTGATTACAAATTACTAATATAATAAAAAAAGGAGAATATAATATGTTAAACATAAATTATAGTTTTTGCCCAATATGTGCTGAAAATATAGGTGAAGAACCATTTTGTTCTTCATGTGGCGATGTTTCAGGTGCAAAATCAGAAGAATATAGTTTGCATGAAAGAGATTATTATATTGATAAACAAATAAAATTATTTGGAAAAGTATTAATAAAACCTGTTAACTATTTACCTAGCAATAAAAAATATATTGTTAAAGATATACAAGATATGGCACTTGTAAATTCTGAAGGTGATGTATTATGGAAAGTTGATATTAATAATTCCATAGATATGAATAACCTTTAAATAGTATTTGAAATGAAAGGATGGTAATATATGAATACAAAAGGAGGAAAATTAATTTGTCAGATGCAATGTGGGATATGGAATATAGTTTGGCAGGTGAAATTGAACAAGAGATTAGAGATTATTGTTTAGAAAATAATATTGAATGTCCTGTAATTAAAGATTATGCACGTTCATGGGAATTAAAAGTGATACTTAAAAATTTAAAGGAGAAAATATGATATTTGATTTATTACAATTAATTGGTGGAATAATATTATCATTTGGGTACATACCACAAATAGTACAAATAATAAAAACTAAATCAGTTAATGACTTAAATTTAAAAACTTTTCTATCTGTTTTTGTTGGTATTTTATTCATGGAAGTATATGCTGTAAATTTAGCAGTAAATAAAACAGGATATATGTTTTTAATTACAAACTCAATGGCATTAATTTTATCAGGAATTATGTGTATTTTAATTTTAAAGTTTAGAAATAAGAGTAAATAATAATATACAACAATATCAAACAATATCCAATTATATCTAATTAAATAATTTTATAATTAGCAAAATTTTAATATTTACACAATTTCCCATATTTATAAACACTTATAATTCAAGGGTTTAGAGTACCTTAATTTTTGAAAAATCATAACCAAATCCACGTTTTATCACAATTATAAAATAAAAAGGAGAAATGTAATATGATACCAAAAGCAACACATTTTCTATATGACGAAAAAGACAATCTAACAGGAACTATCTATAAAACTATGAAAGGCAATGAAAAAGTTAAAATTGTTATTTTAGATGGTAAATTCAATCTTAATAACTGATTTATACTAAGAGACTTAAATATAGGTAAAAATGTTTATGATTCTTATATGTTTAATATATTAAATGAAATATTATCATTACCCAAATATGATACAATCAATCAAGTAGAATCTAAACAAGAAACAACACAAAACGAACAACAAGAAACTAAACCAATCACATTCCCTATCCTAATGTATGAAATTCAATTAGGTGATTTTAAAGTTGTATGTGAAGATTGTAATATCAATGGAAAAGTTAACGATGATTGTGAAAAATGTAATGGTGATGGTACATACTTTGAAGAAAAATGGATTGTATCAGACAATCTAGTAAAAATAATTAAAATTGATAGATGTAAAACGAATGGATATTTGAGATATTATGATAGAATAGATTCTGCATATGGTGAATCAGAATTGTATTTACATTTTACTAAAGAAGATGCAAAGTTAGAATGCGAGAGAAGAAATAGAAGAATCAAAATTTAAATATTGATGTTGATATAGAAAAGGAGATTATAGTATGGCAGAAATTAGTCATGGAGAATTAAGTTGTATGTTAGGTAGGCACAGAGAAGAAGGATTTAAAAAAGGTGTAACCATAGAAAAAGATAGAGTAAAATCAATAGTAAATAAATTAATCAAAGAAAATGAATTATTTCAAGATAGCAATTATAAAAAAGGCAGAAGTGATATTTTAGAAATATTACTATCAGAAATTAATAAATATGTCAAATATAATACACTAAATATTTAAATAAAATTAATTATTAAAAGGAGATTATTTATACATGACTAATTTAAAATATGTAGAATTTTATGACACACTAGAAAAATCAAATAATACACTAATAAGAAAAATTAATAGATTTTTATATGACACTCCTATCTTAGAAATATCTATTAGTAATAAAACATTTATAATTGATGTGGAAAATATTTTTAATAGAAAATTTCTATGTGATAAAGATAATTGTGATATGATTATCAAATATAAAAATGACAATCCTTTAAATGACATAGAATTTATAGACGGTTCATGTTGTGAGACAGGTTCTTATAGAATGTCTGAGACAACAGAGCAATATATAGATGAACATTTAGATGAGATATTACCCTACTTATCTGGTAAAAATCAAGATTATATAAGAGAATGTGGATGGAAATATAATAAAAAAGATTATGATGATAATAGTATAGATTTCACAGATTATGATTTATGTATCTTTAGTTTCATAGAAAACGAAATGTCTTATTGTGCATTACATAGATATGCTTTAGATAATAATATTGATATTTTAGAAGTAAAACCTTTTGATTGTTATATGTTTCCATTAGATGTTATAGAGTATAATAATAAATATATACTAACTACAGTATCTAATGATTCAAGAAATGCTGATTTTAGCAGATGGCGAGACTATCATTGTTTTAATAAATGCGTTATAAATAAAGACAAAGGTGTACCTATGTACGAACATAGTAAAGATGTATTAGTAAAATTATACGGAAAAGAGTTGTATGATAAATTAGATGAGATTTATAAAAGTGACGAATGGAGAAAATTGTTGAAATAATTTATAAATTATAAAGGAGAATAATATGAAAAAATATATTGTAGAAATGGCAGTAGGATTCTGTGCTAGTTTAACTGTAGATGCCAAAAATAAAGAAGAAGCAATTAAATTAGCAAGAGAATTAGTTTTAGAAGATGCAACTGAATATTATGATGGAAATTTAGAGATAGAAGATATTAATTTTGTTCAGGAAGTATCAAATTAAAAGGAGAAATAATATGAATAGTGATACTTTAAATGTAATGAGAAGAGTAACTTGGTGCAGAGCAAAAGGAGAGTTAACTTCAATATTAGAATATTATTTAAGTAGTAGAGATGGTACGCAAAGTCAAAAAGATTTTGATATTATGTATAATAAAATACATGAATTTATTGATTGGATGGAAAACGAAAGTCCGATATCATAAATATAAATTAATTAAAAGGAGATGAACATTATCAACATAAACAATCAAACAAGATGCATTATCTCTAATCAATACACACTAGAAAATCTATTCAATCTATGTAATACAACTGATAAAATAAAATCAATTGCATCAACTTCAGATGGATTAAAATACTTAAAAACAATTCTGTCAGACAAACGTGCCATGTTATACTTTAAACAATCAAGCACACGTACATTTTTATCATTTCAAAACGCATGTAATATTTTAGGAATATCTACATCTGAAATAAGAGATACATCAACATCATCAGAATCAAAAGGTGAATCCGAACTTGATGCAATTAAAACTTTCTCACAATACTCTGATTTAATTATTATGAGACATCCATCTTCAGATTTTATTTATGAAATATCTAATAATTTATCTGATAAAACAAAAATAATTAATGCTGGAAGTGGATCTAACCAACATCCAACACAAGCATTACTTGATTTCTACACTATCTATAAATGTGGATTAGAGAATAAGAAGATTGCTTTTGTAGGAGATTTATTAAGAGGACGTACAGTTAGATCATTATCATTATTATTAAATAAAGTCAATGGTACTAAATTATATTTTGTTTCACCTAAACAATTTCAAATTAAATCTGATATATTAGAACAATTAAATGTAGACTACGAAATTACAGATGATTTTGATAAGATATTACCTGATATGGATGTTGTGTATATGGTTAGACTACAGGATGAATATAAAAATGAAGGTATTAATGATAATGAAATTATTGATACAAGTAAATATTCAATTAATAGTGGTAATATAAATAAAATGAAAGATGATGCAATTATACTTCATCCATTGCCTAGAAGGGATGAGATTAGTGTTGAGATTGACAAAGATAAACGTGCAAAGTATTGGGAGCAGGTTGAAAATGGGATGTATGTTAGGGTAGGATTGATTATGAGTATGTTTGGAGCAAGTAAGTTATAATAATAAATTCATCTCACACAGAAAGGAGAAATTACATATATTAAAATTAGCATTTGCATACAAAGACAAATTACAATCAACATTTCAAAATATAATATTCCAAGACAAATATAAATTCTATAATTATAGTAATTATTGGGATTATAATTTAAAACTAAGTGAAGACTCATGGAATGATATTGAATTAGTCAGTGTTGATAATAAAGATAATGTAATTGGATTTTTAAGAGCAAGTATATTAAGAAGTTCTGAAAAAGTTTCATCTTTAGGAATTATGAATTTTTATGATAAAAATTTAACATTTTCAAGAGATTTATATCAATTCTTAAAAGATTTATTTGAGAAATATAATTTTAGAAAAATAGAATTTAATGTTGTGATAGGTAATCCTATTGAGAAAATGTATGACAAATACATATATAAATATGGTGGTAGAATTATAGGTGTAAGTAGCAAATCTACAAGACTTCATGATGGAATTTATTATGATGTTAAACATTATGAAATATTTAGAGAAGATTATTTGAAAAATATAAAATAAATATAAAAATATAATAAACAAAAGGAGAATAAATAATATGTCCACAAGAATATCACATGAAAAATACTTAGAAAATATTCTATATTCAGCAAAATTAACATTAAAAGAATTAGAAACATTGCATAGGATTAATATTGCAGTATATGAAGGAAAGAAAGAAATATTAACTAAACAAATTGAATCAATAGAAAAACAATTAGAAAACACAAAATAATACTTGCAATTCTAACAGATTAGTAATATAATAATATCAGACAAATAAAATATATTTAATTTAACAAAAAGGAGATGAAAAATTATATGAATACTTGTGAAAACTGTATAATGCGTTGCTGTCCATTCAAAATCAATAATAAAAGATGTGAAAATTATACCATTTATTGTTGGCAAGATAGATTTGATGAAGATAAGTAAATTTAGAAAAATATCAAATTTACAAATCCTTTATTTATAATGGTTTGTGATACATAAAATCAGTATAAAATCGAACATTTATGCTGATTTAGAAAGGAGTAAATAAAAATATGAATCTACAAGAAATACTAACTCAAAAATCTTACTGGTATCAAGACAATCAAAATTATATAATAGACACAGATTGGATAAATCAATATAAGCAACCTTCTCCATATCCTAATTTTATTTGGTGGGATGAATATAAATTTAGAACTCCTAGATTATATTTTGAAATTGTTCTAAAGGAACACACAGAAGAACATATAAAAAATACTAAACATGAACATAATGCTTATAAATCAAAATATGTAGTTACTATTTCAGGAGCAATTTCAGATGTTCCTTTGCCAATTGAAATATGGGAATATCATGGTGATCCTTGGCATGGAGGAAATATTTATAGTGATTGTTTTTATTTTGGAAGGAAGTATAAACATTTAGAAGAAGAATATATAGGTAAGAAATTAGGTACATCTAGTGCATTAATAAAAGGATTCAATGATTTAAATGGAGCAAAAGAATTTGTTGAAATGTGGAAAATTAAATCAATAGAAGATCATAAGAAAATTATAGAAGAAGATAAAGAAATAATGGAAATTATAAAGGAGAATAATATGACAAATATTCTATCAGAAACACAAGAAACTATTTTCAATAGAAACATAAGTTTAATCGCAGATTCTTATAAAAGAATGGCAACTAATCGTGATACTAATTATAGAAATCAACAATTAGAAAAATGTAGTAAATGGTTAGAAGAAATTACTGCTTTATTAGAAGAATTTTATTGCAAAACTGATTAAGAAAGGAATAAATAATATGCCATTCGATTCAAAACACTATACGGATAGAAACAATTCACTTGTAAAATTAATAAGAAAGAATTTATCAAACTATGATAACGACACAAAACAAACTAAAAGAATAAAATTACAACAATGTAAATATTGCTATTATATGAGTAATAAAATATCACTTCAGGCATTCACAACATTTATTTGTAAAAATTGCAATGATGAGATTATACATCATAATTCAAATATTGATAAATATTGCATGGATTGTGCTAAAGGGTTAAATATTTGTTGTCATTGTGGTGCTGAGATGGATTAGTGTTATGTTAGATATTAAATATTAAATTAAATAAGAAAGGAGAAATAATTTATGATTTATAAAATGGAATTAACCACAGAAGAAATAAATGTAGTTAGAAATGGTCTTAATTATATCCTTAGTAATAAAAATAATAATTTAAGTAAAAAAGCAATTTATTGGTATAAAAGAGTAAAAAATATTTTTGATAAAGAATATTCAATTCAACAATCACAACAATTAAAACTAAATAATGAAATTATTAAACCAAATTATAAAGAACGTAATTGTTCTGATTGTATGGATTTTAGAAGTAAACAAGATTTTACTGAAATAGATGGGTATTATTTTTGTGGTTTATGTAGACCTTTGCATGTGAAATGTTTAAAGTAGATTCTCAAACTTGTTAAATAAAATATAAATATTAAGAAAGGAGAAATAATTATGCCAAGAGATGAAATTTTAATGAAACAAAAAGACAGTCTAACTAAATACATAGAAATTAAAATGGAAGAAGGAAGAATTAAAGAAAGACAAAATATTATTGATAAATTAATTAAGAATGGAAATTGTTGTGATATGAATAAATTTTATTGTAAAGATGATTGTATAATTTGTTGGAATAAATTTTTTGATTCTTGAATTATAATTTAAATTACATAAAAAGGAGGTTCTATATTATGAATAATGATACAAAAACTTCTTATGGTATTTGCAAGAATGGTAAAATATACTGTCCTAATTGTAGAAGATTAATTGTTGATCCTGCAATTATTAGATTAGATGATAGGAACCCAGTTACTATATTATAATTGAGAATGATAAGTAAATATAATAAGTAGGGAAATAAAAATATAATAGAAAGGGAATATAATAAATTGCAAAATAATAATTTTATTTGTCAATTTTGTTTACAAAATATTAGTGTTAATAATCATAAATGGGATTGTGAAATGAATCCTGTTAATATGAATAATAATAAATTTCAAAATAAAAATAGAATTGAATATAGCACAGTAGAAAGAATACCACATTGTCATATTTCTTGGTTGGAAAAAGGTATTGATAATTTCAAGAAACAAAATGAAAAAACACATATGATTGATGGAGATATGACATTTCAAGAATTTTTGTTAAAATGGTGCAAAAATGAATTAAGTAAAATTATTAAGTGTTAAAATTATTTTAAAAACGTAAACAAATAATAAAATTGTTTACGTTTTTAGAAACATAAAAATAATTAATGAAAAATCATGAAATTATCAAATTCATCAAAATTGACGATTGATAAAACCCTTGATTTATAAGGGTTTACAAGATCGGAAATCGTGATAAAATTCATCTTTTATTCAAAGTTAAAGGAGGATAAAATGACAACATTAAATAATGTTAGTAATATTAAAGAATATTTAGACAATCCATATACTTATAAAGGAAGAGATACTATAAATAATTTTAGATATACTGGCGATGTTGAAGAAACAAAATATTATGAGACTAATGAATATATCATTTGTGAAGAAACTGATAGAAATCAAATTACTATTTTTAGAAAAGATAATATGCCTGTAGAATCTTGGTATGATATGTGGAATATTAAAAATAAAATATGGGGAGATGAAGTTTTAGCTGTAGAGATATATCCCAAAAGAAGTGAATTAATTGATGGTTGTAATCAAAGACATTTATTTAAACTTAATATTGAAGGTAAAATAGATTTTGGAAATGCAAGTCAATTAAAATTATAAGCAAAACAAATTTAACAAAATATAAAAATAATTGTTGACAACGCATAAACAAAATGGTAAAATAATAATTGTAAGGAAGTAATAATAAAAACATCGGAAAGCACTAAGGAGATTAGTAAGGGAGTGCAAGATGGGTATTGACATTAGATAACTAAAGTTCAATTCAATATCCTTTCTACTGTTGTGGGTTTCGGTAGATAAAAATGATTCTACAAGTATTAAAATTGTAAGTCTTAGGGTATCTCATTTAATAGTGAATGAGGAGTATATAATGGATTTATATAGTTATTACAGAGTTCCTATATAATGGTAGTTATATAAGGGATGATTGAGAATACATGAAAACTCTGTTAATTTCTCAATCATAGTCTATAATGGTGGGAATGTAGACAAAAATATTTTAACCGAGAGTTACGGTGAGAATATAACTCATGTGTGAAGTTTGGATGGGTGTATGCACTTCATATGCATATGGGATGATTAATCTAATTAGTCATAAGTCTGTATCGGTGGGAATATAGACAAAATTTCTTTCTTTTCTTAACCATCAATCCCCAAAATTGATATGCAGTGGTCGAGCAAACTACAATTCAAGTAGATATAGACTAATCCGTATTGGTTAGTACGGTTACATTAAATAGTAGGTATTTTGGGTAACTACTATTTAATGTATTTTTAAATAAAATCACCAAAAACAATAAGGAGTAATTAATGGAAAATTCAATTAATGACAATATCAGATACAAAAATATAGGTAGTAGAATTATAGTTGCTGGAACGGATATTCATTGTATACCAGAACAATATGAAAATTTAAGAAATAATTATACTAGAATAGTCAATATGAATAATGAATTTATGTTTTATATTAATGAATTCTTATCTTTATCAAATGAATTACCGAGAATTAAAATTAATAATATAGAATATATGTGTTTAAAAGCAATGCCAAAAAGAGAAGACAAAGAAAAACGTACTTATCGCAATATTGTAGTAAATAAACTTAATATTGATAAAGATCAAACTAACAACAGTATTAAAAAAGTTTATCAAAATATTGATAATAAATATTATTATTCTTATGAAAAACAAAATGATAAATATATTTGTTCATTTGATGAATTAATGTGGAAAACTCTTGCTTATTATAAAGAAAATATAAATAAAAACATTGACGAACCAGTTTTGGCAGTTGGACTTAAAGTATTTAATTATTCGGAAAGATTTCATGACGTATTTTTTAATATAATTTCTAAAGTAGATGAAGATGGTAAAATATATTTTGAAAATTGTAGATTATGGTTAAAAGATAATATATATTTATTTAGAGAAGATGCCATGAAATATTATAAAAAAATTGATTGTGAGTTAGAAAATGATTTATTAAAAAATAATAATTGGGTATTAAGAATTAGAGAATTTTTAGTATCTAATAAAAAATTTTACAAAAAAGAAAAAGATGTTCTAATTGATATTCTTGCAAGAGTAGATCAAGATAATATTAAATATAAATGGGAAAGGAGAGGCAATTGTGAATAATACACCATTATTTAGTCAAGTAGAATATGATAGAATAGAAGTTACAAGTGATGATGGAATTAAAATTATTAAAAATGAAAACAATGAAGATTCAATTATTAATTTTGACGAATTCATTATTAAACATGGTTTAATTCATGCAGGAAATTTAAATCTAGATGGTATTAAAATTGTCGAAACAAATGAAACAAACAAATAAAATAATAAAGGAGATTAATTTATGTATACATTAGAAGAAATTTTAAATATGCCATATAATGAAAACAGATTGTTTGCAATGTATCATGGAGAAACTTATGAGGAATTTTGTAGTTTAGTATACACCGATGAAGATGGTATATTAAGATATGAAATAGATGATAATAGCAAAGAAGAAAATGGAAAAGTATATGGAAATGTTGTTCCGATACATAATGAAACACTTGATTATAAATTTCAAGTTGTATATAAATTTATACCATTTATAGAAGTATTTAATGAATGGTATTTTAATAACAAAATTATTTGTTGTAAATGTTTAGATACGTCAATATTAAGATATGGTCATGAACAACAACGTCACAATTATAATTTCTTTCCAGAAGATATGGCCGAAAGCAAGTGGTATATAGAAGATGAAGATGAAGATGGATTAGAAAATGAAGGAAATGACAATGAATGTACTGAGGATTAGATAAAATAGTGGGGTGAAATTCCCCACAAAATATTATTAAAAAGGAGAATAAATATTATGAATAGTTTAGAAAAGAAATATTTAATGGAACATATAAATTCATTAATTGATGAGAAAGTAAGTAATTTAGAAGAAATAATTAGATTAGAAAAACAACGACATGATAATGAAATAAGTAAACTTCAGCAACAAATAACTATGCAATATCAAATTATAAATGAAACATTAGGAGTAATTAACAATAGAAAGATTGGATAATATTATATAATAAATAAATAAGAAAGGAGTAAAAATACCTATGTCAAACTCAAACATATGTAAACACCTATCAACAAATGAAAATGAAAGAGGTATGGATAACGGAATTATAGATTGGTATTGTGATTATAAAAAGAATTATATATTGCCATCAAATTGTATTGGTTGTAAGAATAGAAAATAATTCAAATAAAAGGAGAATAAATTTGAAAACACAAATTAATAAAATTGAAAATGATTGGACAGATGCTAAAAATAAATGTCGTACAACTGTAAATAAAATACCTACAGATAATGAACCTAGCACAGATTTTAAAACTAATTTACTTATCTCTGAACATTCACCAGTTAGATTAATTAAAGTTAATTGGTTATGGAATGGTATTAAATCATGGTCTGCCACGCACTGGTCTAGACATAAATGGGAATGTTTTATTTCTACTAGAAGAAGTGATAGGATAGGAATGGATAGAGGTAATTTATCACAAGATGAATTAGTTATTTTTGAGGGAGAAGCAAATGCACAACATTTAATTGATACATGGAGAAAAAGATTATGTTTTCAGGCAAGTAAAGAAACTAGACAACTTGCGGAAGATTTTAAAATCACACTTAAAGAAAAAGAATCTGAATTAGCAGATGTATTAGTACCAAGTTGTATTTATAGATATGGCTGCCCTGAATTTGAGGAGTGTGGATTTTTTGATAAATTCTTAGAGAATAATCAAAATGCGAATATGCACATTATTAAAGATAGATACAAATTATATAATGATTATTTTTATGAGAAACACAAAAAGTAAATATAAAAATTAGAAAGGAGTAATCTAATTATATGCAAAACATAATCCTATTCGGAGAAATGGGATCAGGAAAGTCGACAGTAGCAAAATATTTATGTGAGCAATATGGATACACAAAATTATCATTAGGTGAAAAAATACATAGTGAGTGTAGATTATATAAAATGCACGATAGAGAACATTTACAGGCATATGGTCAAGCAATGAGACAAATATTTCATCAAAATATCTGGTGTGATTATTTAATTGATAGAAGTTTAGGAATTGATAAAATTGTGATAGATGATGCAAGACAAGAGAATGAATTTTATTATTTTACAAATAAAAATTATTTACCTGTTGCTATAATTGCAGATGAACAAGTTAGATTAGATAGATTACAAAAAAGAGTTAATTATGTAGTTAATCCTGATACTAGCAAACATGAAACTGAGGCACAAGCAAGATTATGTATTCAGAAATGTGATATTAAAATTTACAATAATTATTTATTTAATGGATTTGAATTACATGATGAAATTGATGATAAATTAAGAAAATATTTGAGAGGTAATATTTGATTATGAAAAATAAAACAATCTACCTAGACATGGATGAAGTTTCAGTAGATATGCTTTCTTATCTATGTTATCAATACAACAATAAATTTAATAAAAATTTAAAAGTGTCAGATATTAAAACATATAATCTATTACAATACATAGGCGAAGAAGGTATTCAATTAATTAGAGAAAAAGGATTTTTTGCAAATTTAAAACCAATAGATAAATCAATAGAAACAATAAGTAAATTAATTGATGATGGTCATATGGTGTTTATTATTTCTTCACCTATGAATGAACATTCTGTATTTGAAAAATATTTATGGTGTAAGCAAAATTTACCATTCTTTGATATTAGAAATTTAATTCTAGTGGGTAATAAAAGTGAATTGTTGAGTAGGATTGATGGTGAAAATAGTGTGTTATTTGATGATTGTCCTGCTTATTTAAGGGAATTTAATGGGATTAGGGTTGTTATGGATAGAGAATATAATAAGGAATTGATTGTTGGTGTGGATTGTGATTATAGAATTGATGGATGGGATGATTTTTATGAGATTATTAAGGGATTGTAGATTGATTATAAAATAAATTACAATAATTTACCAAGCAATAATTAATTGATTATACATATGATTTACTGAGGTGATGTTTTATGGAAATATATACTGTACCACAATTAGCAAAAATAATTAAAAAGAGTAAACAAGAAACATATAGATTAGTTTACTCAAATGAAATTGAATCATTTAAAACTGGAATACGTGGATTGAGAGTTACTAAAAAAGCAATAGAAGATTATATCTCAAGAAAAAATACAATGAAGTATTTTAATCTTTAAAGGAATCGGGTATGCTATTGTAGAATAATAGTATACCTTAATTTTTTTCTAAGATAACAAGGAGATATAATATTGGCAGAAATTAGAAAGATAAAGAATGAAAAAAATGGATGGACTATTGTTGTATTTTTAGGTAGAGACAATAATGGTAAAAAAATTACTAAAAGTAAAAAATTTGTTGGTACAAAAACAGAAGCAAAACAATTTGCTATTATATTTGAAACACAACTTAAACAACAGAGTGGTAATTTAGATTGCACTATGTTTCTTGAAGATTATTTCAAATATTGGCTTGATAATATTAATGGAGAAATAGATGAAAGAACATTAGAAACTTATACTTATCATGTCAATAGATTAATTCCTATTATTGGTAAAATCAAATTAATTGATCTTAGGCTTATACTATTAAACGATAAACTAAAACCTCTTAATGATGAATTATCACCTAAGACAATTAAAGGTATTTATGGAACATTGCGTACTGCAATTAGAAAAGCAGTAGAATGGGAATTAATCACAAAGGATGTTACTCAAGGTTTGAAAGCACCTAAAAATGTTAGAAAAGATAGACAAGTATTAAATTGGGATGAAATTAAGTTAGTTAGAGAAAATGGAAAAGGATATAAACTTTATCCTATTATTCTTATGTTGCTAACTACAGGTATGCGTTTAAGTGAATGTTTAGGCTTAGAATGGGGAGATGTAGATTTTACTCAAAATACGATTACCATTCAAAGAGCAATAAATACTAAAAAACGTACACTGAAAGATGGTACAAAAACTTTCAATAGTTTAAGGACAATTGTTTTAGATAAAGAAACAATAGAAATTCTTAAACAAATGAAAGAAAATAATAAGATTAAATCTAATGATACTTTAATATTTAATGAAGAAGGAAGACCTACTAGAGCATACGCAGTAAATATTTGTCTGAAACGTATCTTAAAGAAAAGTAATCTTCCTGATATGAGAGTTCATGATCTAAGACATACAGCAGCCTCAATTATGTTAGATTCGGATTTCTCTCTTGCTGAAGTTGCATATCTTCTTGGTGATACCATTGAGACTATAGTTCGGACGTATACTCACAAAGTTAAGAAAAGTTTAAATATCCTTGATTCAATACAGGCTAAGATGGACAAGCTAGAAAACCAAGAATCCAAATAATTTAGATTGTCCAAATTTTTGTCCAAATTGATAAAATACAAAGTGCTATAAACCCTTGAATATAAAGGCTTTCTAACACAAATAAGCGCAGGTTCGATTCCTGCCAGGCGCACCATAAAACTAAATGTAATAACTACTTAAAACCATTGAAAAACATAGTGTTTTCAAGGCTTGAGACTAATCTTAGAAAAAGTTAAGGTAAACTTTAAAGTTCTATAAAGTTCGGTAAAGTTTTAGTTTGTCCAAACGGATTCCAAATTGAGTAATCATGATAGGGAAGAAATTAACCTACACATTTTTAATATAGATAGATGTGTAGGTTAATCTTATTAAAAAGTCAATATGTATTTATGATATATTTAAAATTAATTTACTTAATTCTTTATCCAATATTTCTTCAATCCTATCAAAATACCAATACCATATAATCAACAGATTAATATTATTATTAATTGAATACTCACATTTTCTTTTGTCATGTTCAAGTTGTCTTTCAAAATCTTTTATAGATTTATGAAACCAAGAATTATATTTTTCATGTTGTATACCATGATATTCAATAAGAAGATTATATTTAGGAATAAAATGATCATAGGATAATAAACCATTATTCATACCGATTAAATTTTTAAATTTCTTTTGTGATATGAAATAATTTATATTTTCCTTATCAATTAATTTATTATATTCTTTTTGTGTGATTTTTATAAAATTTTTATTAGAAAAATAATTGCTAATTACTTCTTCACCTTTAGAATGTTGACAGTATGGACAACGGAAATCACATGAGTTAGAATCTCTAATATTTCTAAGATAATCTTCATGTTTATTATCAGGACACTTCCAATAAACATCTTTTCCACTATTAGGACTGTATTCATATGGTGATTTTTTATTTTTACTAGACCATATTTTTAATACTTCTGGATGTAATGTACCCAAAGAATCTAAAGGATGAATATTTTTATTATCACAATAACTACATCTATTCCCAATTGTGAAATCACTACATTTAATTAAATAACTACCATGATAATCTTTTTCTTTACAATAAATATATACTTTTTTATCATTTCTTCTTGATATTTCCCAAGGATTGATACTTAATTTATCATTTTTTCATAATCCCAATACTTTTCTAAAAAATCTTTTCCTAAATGATCAATATTCCATTGTGCAAAAGAGTTGCACCCATTACAAAATATTTCATTATTTCTATATGTAAAATTTCCTATATTTGCTAATTCACTTTTATGTACCGCTTTAGGACATTTAAAATAATATTTATTTTTAGAACGATGATTTATTTCACTTGGTTTTTTACTATTTAATTCATAATCCCATAAATTTAATATATTTTGTCTATCATTATCAATACACCATTGTTCAAATGATGTACCATTTTTTAATTTTGTTTCCTTTACTTTATCTTTCACAAATAATTTAGTTATACAACTATTACAAAAATACTTTCCATATTTATTAACAGTTTTTAAATAAGTTCTCCATTCTATATATTTTATAGGATTATTGCAGTTTGGACAATCACATTCTACATTAACCATGATAATACTATTATTTTGTAAATCTTCAACTTTAACTATTATTTTTATACCTTTAGGAGTTTTCATTCTATAACTTTTATCTTTTATTTTAGGTAATTCATATCCTTTATTTTCATAATATTTAATATTTATACCACCTAATCCTACCTTAATCTCTTTAGTAATTAATCCCATATCACAACATCCTCTCTAAATGTATTTTTAAATTTCCTTACATCTCTCTGAATCAACTAATCACACTATAAAAATAAAAAGAAGGATGGCAGAGAGTACCATCCTTATCAGCAAATTGATCAGATTCACCTATCTTTAAAGTAAAAACAACAAAAAAGAACAGAAATTAATCTGTTCTTAAAATAAATATAAATATATAAAAAAAATAATTTATATTATATTAACAATCTAATAATTTAATATTAAATACCATAAATTAATTGTTATATATTCTAATGAAATGTGATATAATATTAATAATAATTACTATCGCAAATTCACTATAAGGAGGATAGTATAAAATTTAATTTTATAACTTCTATAATTTTATTTTTATTATAAAGGAGAATTTTAAATGAATTATATAGTTTTTGATTTACAATACAATTCACATTATAGAAGCAACATAAAAGATATTCAAATGCAAAAAATTTGCAAACATGAAATTGTTGAATTTTCTGCTGTGAAATTAAATGAACAATTTACTATTGTAGATACATTTCATTCATATGTAAAACCATATGTTTATAGATATTTGAATCCTAAAGTTCAAGAAATAACAAAATTAGATTTTAAATGTATAATAGAAAATGGCAAATCATTTGTTGATTTTTATAATAAATTTATTACTTGGTGTGAAGATAAATATCAATTGTTTTCATGGGGAGATATTGATAGACAAATATTATTAGAAAATTGCAATCTCTATGGTTATAATCTTAGTTATATTAAATATTATCATGATTTACAAAAATATTATGCTAAATTATTTAATATTAATTCCAATGATCTAATATCACTTCAAATGGCATTATTTAGTATAAAATTTATATATACTGTAAAACACAATGCTATGTCGGATGTTTTAGCGATAACCAGATTATTTAAATATATTTTCTGTCACAAAGATTTCAAATCAATATCAAAAATGGTAAAAACAGAAAAACTTCTAAATGATTATAGTCCAAGAAAAATATTTAGAGTAATTAGTCCCACTATATCTTGTAAATCTTGTGGCAAAAGAAATTTTAAAATGATTTATGAATATAATAGCAAGAAAAAAGAAATGACATTGCTTTTTAAATGTGAAAATTGCAATGAATATAATTTAGCATTAACTAATATATATATTGATAATAATAATTTTGGATTTAAATATACAATTTTAAGTAAGACAATTGTTAATGAAAATATATATAAATCATACGAAGATAGAATTAAAAAGAAAGTTGCTGAAACTCGTATTAAAATTAATAGAAATATATCAGCATATAGTTCTGTAAATACTAGAGATAATAGAGTACGTTCTAGAAATGATTCTAAAAATATATTTTAAATAAAATCTCAAGTATAAGTATAATAGGGAAGAATAGGATAAGAGTAAAGATTAATCCTACTCAAATAATAAAAAATGAGTAGGATTAAATTTATTTAATAAAATTTATTTCATTAATCCACTATAATCTAAACATTTTCTTAAAAATTCTGGATTAATTTTATTCTTTTTAATTTCTTCAAGTTTATTTTTATCTATTATGATTATATTATTAATAGGTTTAGTTAAAATAGTCATATTGTTCATAGTTATTACTCCTTTAAAATTATTAAATTTATCACCTATGAAAATCCCATTCATACAAGAGTCTAGGCGACAACCTTTTGTCTGTCTTATTTCCCCCAGTTAACTGGGGGAAAAGTAACCCATCCAAATTTGAATTTTTATTTGTTTTTGATTAGTGTGGTAATGGGAGAGTAAAAGTGTTCATTTACTCATTAAAGTTATTTATATGAGAGAGTGGACACTTTCTAAAATTTTATATATTGACTAGTTTCTACCAATATTATATTATAATCTTTAATAAATTGTTTCATTATTGGTGTTTCTAATGCTTTTCCAAAAGTTGTTCTACTGCTAATTTCAGTTAAATTTCTAAGACTAACTTTTTTAATTCCCTTATTTACATCATATAATTTTCTATTTATTAAATCATTTCTATATTCTTCATCTTCAATAATCCTTTGCATTATATGAATTAATTTTTCTTCAGTTGTAAATTTTCTTGTCATAATCTTACCTTGTTTATTCTCAAAATCTAGTTTCCAACTATAATCAATATTAACTTCAGGCATAGATTTTAATATTAAATTATCTATTTCTTTATCCTTATTGATCAAGAAGATGTAAGTTTCTAAAGTTTGCCCATTAATATATTTTCTACATTGAATTCTGTTGATCGATTGTACAACCATTGATGCAGTTTGAGAAATTCTAATAGACTCAAATTCTTCTTCAATAAATCTCCTTGCACCCTTCTTAGGAATTAATGTAGTATCTAATGAATTAAAATCATCAGGTTTTAATATATCATTTTCTATTGTTGATAAGAAATATAATAAAGGTGTACAAGGATCATCCATAAGTGGTATTCCTAAAGAAAATAATTTATTACACTCTGACCATTCGTTGACACCTACTGTCAATCCGTAATATGTAAAGAATAAATTTTCAAGATAAATATAATCTTTAAATCTTTTTCTGATAGGGGTTTCATAATCCTTTTTATTTAATATAATCAATACTTTGTCTTTTTCTGTAATATTTTCTTCTATGTACTCAACAAATTTATCTAATAATCCTTCTTCTAAATTATCTAATATTGATTTTCTACTTCCTGTTATCCCGTCAAATATTTTTATATATGTATTATTATAGCTTTTTATTAATGGTAAACTAATCACATTATAATCTTTATTTATTTTATATAAATGATTAATTCCACTTGTTGCATCTAAAGCAATTTGACTAAATAATATAGAATTTATATCAATATATTGAAATGTTACTATGCTCTTGTGTTCAATTTCATCACTGTATCTTAAATATCCACCATGAGCAAGTAAATTATGTATACTTAATAAACTTTCTTGTGCAATCCTATCCTTAGAATCATAAATAACTTCATCTAATTTTTCAGGGACAATAATATTATCAAGTGTAATAAAAAACATCTTGTTTTTCTTGATTTGGTAGGGCTTTAAAAATTCTCTTTTAATCTTAATTATAAAATCAATGAATTCATCATATAAATCATTATTACCAAGATTCATAATACAATTTTCTAAATTATTTATAGTTTTAATATTAACCTCAAAGAATCTTACATTTTTTATTTCTTCATCAATAATCATTCTTTGTCTATAAAATTTATTATAATCTTTTGTTAATCTATTTCTCCTTTTATTTCCCCAACATTGAAGTTTCTCTAAATCATTATTTTTAATAAGAGTTTTAAATCCTTCATGTGTCATTACTACAATAGGATAAGTAGATAAATCTTCATTGCCGATTCTATTTTTATTATCTCCACTATGAAAACTATATGCAATACTTTTCTTAACTTTTTTATTTATTGCATCTGCAGTTTCATCACAATCTTTCTTGTATAATCTTAAAATAATAGTACCAGAATAAGGATGTAAATCTTTATTATTAACCATATAAGAAATTGCATTAATCATACAAGTTGTCTTACCTAAACCTGTAGGAAAATTGATTACATTTATAATTTTATTGTTGTCATAAAACATAATATTATCTGTTATAATTTTCAATGCCTCAATATATTTATCATCATTTATTACATTGCCATAACTTACTAAATCTTTAATTGTTAAGTTAACTACATCATTAATTAAACTTTCCTTCTTAATTGAATCTAAAGTAGTAAAATATTTCTCGTAATTCATTCTAACATCTCCTTTAATATTATTTTTATTTTCCTTATAAAAATTCTCAATAAGTAGACAGGTAGTAAGGATTCTACTTTTCGATGATCAGTCTAGTCTACTTATCTGTGCATATATTTCCACACAATAAAAAACACCTCAATTAAGAGATGTTTTATTTTCTATAGAAATATAAAATTAACCACATTTCCTCACAAATTACACCCCAAATACACCTTTAAATCCATCCTAACCTAAACTTATACCTAACCAAATTTATCTCTTGAAATAGCCTTAAAATTTCGCAATATTTAAAATATGGTAAAATAATACAACCTACAAACCATTATAAATAGTAGGTTTGTAGGTTGTATGAATTTGAGGTGTTTTTATTGGAATTTTAATTTTGTTTGTATTGATGTATAGAAATTTACCCTTAAAACACTATAAAAATAATCTAAATTAATTTTAAATTCTAGTTATAAACTAATTCTAATTTGAATATAAATAATTAAGTGGTGGGAGAAAGTAATAAAAAGATAATACTTTCTTTTAACCTCCTAAATAATATCAACACTCACATGTAAACTCTTACTTTTATAGTAGGAGTTTATGTGTTTTTATATGAAATTTTGACTTTAAACCAAACAACAATTTCATTCAGATATTAAATTTAATCTAAAATTTTGATAATTTAGGTATAAATTTATTAAAGCAAGTTATTTCTTCATTTGAATTAATATTAAGTAATTTATTTATTATTTCTTTTAGTTTGTTTTTAGTAGTAAAAATAAAAATTCTCCTTTGTTATTATTATTTATTTTTGCAATACATATAAATTTACATCCTCTACATTCCAATTAATTGCCATATTCCCTTCAAATTACGATAGGGAGAAGTGGGGAAGAGGTAAATTAAAAGAGAGAGGATGTAATTGTTATAATTATTACTAGATTTTATTATATTTATAATTTAATTGTAAACTAAGAAACTATCCTTATATCCTAATCCTTTGATATATTCTAAATATTTTCTTCCGTTTGATTCTTGAGAGAAACAGTTGAGTTGTATTTTAAAATATCCATCTTTTTCTACTATATATGTAGACAAATTTTTCTTTTTCAATTGCTCAACAAAATTATATGCATTTTGTTTTATAGAGTAACTGCCAATTTGCACTCGCCAAAATTTCTTTTTGGTGATTAGATCTGTACTTGACCACATCTCCGAAATAAATGATAAACCTTCTTGTGATTTCCAATTTACAATACTATATGGGATATAAAATTTACCATTATCTCCCCAATTTTTACCCCAAGTATTAACTCCTATTAAAAATCCTTTCTCTGTTACACCATTAGGATATGTATGAGTTAAATTGTTATTAAATCCTACGATTTTAACTGCGTGACCTCCAAAACACGATCCATTAGGTTTACCTATAAATCCATCTTTTGCATACATAAAATCATCTGTCACAATTAAACCACACATTAAAGGAGAAGATTTAATTGCTAATTTAATCTCATTTATATTACTTAAATTAAATAATCTAGCATATCCAGTATTTCTATATTTTAATGCATTATTAAGCATTTCATTTGTAATCATAGGGTAGTCAAAATGAGATTCTGCTTTTAATAAATTAATTGGTAAATCATCTTCAGGTATAATTCCTTTATTATTTAAAACTGATAATGCAGTACGAATGTATGTACCTAGAATTCCTGGTATTCCATCAATTTGTTTGCATAATATATACACAAATAATGAACTCAATCCATTTTCTGGGCAGTCACATTCTACTGTTTGTTGTATATTTTTTGTACCAGCAGAAGTACCTCCAACACAAATATTTAATTTACCTTGATTTATTTCAATGTTATCATATTTCAACCAATCAAATTTTGATTCTATTGTTGTGTCATAGGGGATCGTAGAGCAGAGACTATAGTCTAAAATGTCATCAGGGGATGGGATATAACCTTGTATTAAATTTTGGGTGTTTATAAAAAACACCTCCTTTTTTAAATTATTAGTTTTATTTTGTTAATTAGTTTTTTGAAATTTATATTTACTATTTTAATAATAATAACTATTTGTCTTCAACAATTCTTTTAATAATTTCAAAAAATAACCAACCAGGAATAGGTGATTCTAATCTCTCTTCTTCTTTCCATATCTCCGCATTTGTTATAATACCTTTTTGAGATAAAATATCAATCGCCTTTATTCCTAATTCTTTTTGCCAATCTAAAAGTGCCATATTATTTTCCTCCTTTTTATTATCTTGTTTTATAATTTTAATACCAAAATAATCTCCAATACCTTCGGCAATAGCAAATGACATCTTATCTTGAAATTCAGGATTATTTAACATTATTTCTTCGTCTGGATTTGAGATAAATAACATTTCTATGAGGGTTGCGGGTGCATTTGAATGTTTAATTACATAAAATTTTGCTTCTTTATCAACATCTCCATCCGATAAATCTTCTCTATATACTAAGTTAGGAAAAGTTAATTTAACCTTTGAATGAATTTTTGTTGCTAAAATATCAGAATTATTTTGTCCAGGAGTTGTAAATATCTCAAAGCCTTTTGCGATACTATTATTACAGGAATTGCAATGTAAACTTACAAAAACATCTGGATTAAAACTATTCGCAATTTGCATACGTTTTACTAAATCTTGACTTAAATTAGAATTCCAAGGTACTTTATCACTATCTCTTGTAAAACATACATCTATACCAGAAGATTTTAAATAATTTGCAACTTTAAATCCTACTGACATATTAATATTTTTTTCATATGTACCGTTTTTACCTACTGCGCCACTATCATATGCTCCGTGACCAAAATCTACGCAAACTAATTTACTCATTTTTTAAATAATCTCTCCTTTTGTTTTTTATTATTTTTTTCTTACCAAAATCTACAAAATATTAAAAATTAACAAAATATCCCAAATCACAAACCCTTATAAATAGTACGTTTAGAGCATGTCAATTTTCAAAAAATCGTGATAAAACTCTCCTTTTGTAATGATTTTATATTATTAATATATATTTATAATTTACTTCATAGAAATATAAACAGTCCCACCCGTAGCAATTATTGAACCAATTAATATGCAAATCTGTATATACACTTTGCTCTTTCCATCTATTTTCGCGGTTTCAATTTTTGTTTCATTGTTTTGTTTATTTAATATCAGACTATTAAGACTACCTAATATTAAATTATTGTTAGTTGTAGATTTAGAATCCATTAGTTTAATATCTGCACTTAATTCTTCTTGATTTTTAATAACATATTTTAAAGATTCTGACTGTTTTACCATACCTACTTCAATTTTTGACAATCTCTCATCATGGTTAATTATTTTTTCGTGAATATCGTTAAATTTCTCTTTAATCTCTGACGGCTCCACATTAATTCCTCCCTCCAAAAAACTTTTTTCAATTTCACAATTATTTTTTGAATTCATACGTTGACATTCCCTCCTTAAAATGATATAATTCAGTCAACAATAATATCCCATAAATATTATTGAAATTAACTTGTGAGGTAGAGGGTATTACCTCACAAGCCTACATAGATTTGTTAATTTAATATCCGATACTTCCTCAATTCTCTTTAACCTTACTAAGTGTAGATATAATGTCTATGCTTATTTGAGGTTATTTTAGTTTATAGTATAGGTACTGCTAAAATTATTTTCCCAGTGTTTGCAGATGTTATAATTTGTGTTGCTCTGCATTGTACTTGAGGCAAAGGAGTAGGTGAAATATAATTGCCTATTTTACCTACAGTATTATCATTTAAAACATAAAGATAACCATCTCCACCAATCGCTAAATTATATTGACTTAAAACACTCTCAAATACTAAATTACCATTAGAATCAATACAAAATAATTTTCTTAATTGTGAAGTAATATAAGCAGTAAAAAATATGTTTTCATTTGAATCAATAATTATATTGCCACTTTTTGATGCACTAGAAACACTGCCACCTATATCATACGTCCATTTTAAATCGCCATTGGGAGTTATCGCATGAATATTTGAATTATAATAAATATATAAAGTATTATCTGAACCAATAGCATAAATATTACCAGATATACTATACGTCCATTCTGTTTCACCAGTTAATAAATCACAAGCATATAAGACACTATTATAAATATAACCTAAATTATTACCAAAAATAAATGGTTGGTTATTATATGCTGGATATAAAAATCCACCACCCCCTACTGATTTAGTCCAAATAGTTTGACCTGTATTTTTATTAATTGCGTATACACTAGGATTACCAAATAGATATACTAAATCACCACTAATTACCGGCTTAACTATAGTGTAATTTTGTGAATTCTTCCATTTTAATGTGCCATCAGGATTTATTGCATAAGTATAATAACTTGTAAAAATTATTGTTCCATCTATTGCTATTGTTAAGGCACTAGGATAACTATAATGTCCAGAAACTATATCATGTCTCCATTTTAATGTACCATTGGGATTTATTGCAAATAATTTTCCAGAACCATAGTATTCGCCATTGTCTGTATAATAACCACTTGCTACATATATTGTTCCATCTGTTGCTAATGCCGGACAACCATAACTTAAAATTGGTTTAACTATTCTTATAGTAGTAATTTCTTCCCAATCATCAATTTCCTCATTATATATATAATCTATTTCAGTAACTTCCCATGATAAATCACATTCCCATTTTATTGAACCATCATAATTAACTGCCATAAGTTTACCATCAGAAGTACCATAATAAATTGTGCTATCTTCATCTATAACTATATTACTAAAAGATTGACCTTCATTAGAATTTCTAGTCCATATTAATGCAGGATTGTCTGAAATATTTACAGTATTATTTGTTCTACCTGTATTCTGCATATCTGATTGATACATAGACCAAGGATAGCCAGAAGTAGGTGGTTCAATATAATCACCTGGATATGTCCATAGTTGCAATACATCATTTTCATCAGGTTGTGCCCAAGAATAAATATTTCCTTCAGGTAATATACAAATTTCTGTAGTTAATCCATAATTACCACCAGTATCAACTATAACTGTTCTTGAATCATAACTTAAATTTAGAGAATATTTTACAAATTCTCCATTGCCAACAAGATATAAATTACTATCTACAATTAATAAATCTTCATATTCCCCCTGGAAATAAAGTTCTTCTACATATTCAAAACTAGAACCAGTAAATTTTACAAGATAATATTTATAAATATTATCAATAATAGTTAAAAAAGCAGAATAACCATAACTACCATCATTTGCTGACATTCCTAATGAATAACATTGTAAATCACTCTTAATAAAACTAAAATTACTACAATCTAAATCAGAAGATCCAGTATAAATATATTTTGTATAATTACTATAAAAATATTTTAATTCATTGCCTATTTTTACTATTGAATATCGTACCATATTGTGATTTGTAACTACTCTATTTGATATAAGATTACTACCATTTAAATCAGTTGTTGCTACACGAACATAATAATACGGATTGCTATATTCTGTCCAAGTATAATATATTTTATTTGATGGGAAATCAAAAAAATGGACTCCATCAAATACATTGTCTATGGTAGTATTAGATATTAAATCTCCATTTAAATTACATTTAATTAAATGGACAAGAGATGTATTATCAAAATATATAATAATATACACAACATCTTGATAAATATCTGAAACAATTGGGAAAAATATATCATTGTCTACTGAATATATTAAATTAGTTGACCAATTACTACCATCAATATTCATTTTACCTAAATATAATTTTTGATTGCCATCTGTGTAAACAATATATTGTTTTTCATCATAATTCTTATTAAGATTTATATATAAAATACCATTATCTGTAGATGTCCTTTGCGAAGCAGGATTAGGAATAATATTCACTCTCCTTAATAAAAATTAATTAATTAAATCAAACAAAAAAGAGATGAAATTAATCATCTCTAAATTTAACATTTTGCTATTTAATTTAAACCATTAATACTCATTAAAATTTAATCTACCTAAATTTACATCAAAAATACTTTTCTTACCGTTCTCAACTATTATAAATTTAAACACTTTATTATCTCTTATTAAATTAAAATCGTACTCATACGTCACTAATTTAACTTTAGGTTTATCTTTATCTTCACTTCCATTCTCATTTCCACTATCTTCTTCTCCATTCTCGTCATCCAAACTAACAACTTTCCTACTTAAAGGCTGAATAATATTCTCACCAATAACTATAACTGCATTTCCTATTTTATCTTCATCTTTCTTATCTTTATCTTTATCCTCATCCACTCCTTCAACAAAAATCATAGATACTCTTAGTTTATCTTTATTTTCATAGTAATATCGCTTTGCATCTTCTAGATTATAAATTCTTAAAAGATTAGAATACTCAGCAGATAATCTAGCAATCTCAAGAAGTGTGTTACTTATGATAATAGATTCTGAATTGGAATTTTTAATTGTGTTGTCTTTTAGTGTGTTATTAATTTTGTTTTTATTGTCGATGCCTAGTTTGAGATATTTTTTAATTTTTATTGTATCTGATTCGTTGTTTTTAATGATGGTAGAAGTTTTAGGATTGTTTAATTGAATATGTGATTGCGATAAAGTTAAATCTTGTTGTGTAGTGTTAGTGTTGTTAGTGTCTGTGTTATATAGAGTATAAACATAATTTGAATTTTTTAAATCTTTCTCTAGTTGATAGGTGATAAAATAGTCTGATAGTTTATGACATATTGATAGTGATAGTATGGTTAATAGAGATAATATTAGTAAAGATGATAATAGGATTGTTAGTTTTCTTTTCATTTTGATGCACTCCTTTTAAGAATAATTTTATTGGTTTGGTTTGTTGATAGAGATATAGTTAATTATATTATTAGTTTAATAAAATTATTCTTAATTGTCTTGAATTTTATGTCGATATGATATGTAACATTATGGGTAGTTGTGGGATAAATTGTTTGGTTTGTTTTTGTATTGTTTTTATGTTTGTTGGGATGTACGTGATAAAAATTGATAAAACAAAAAGAGTAGAATTTAATCTACTCTTAATTCAAAACAATATATAATTTAATTATTTAACTAATTTGCTTCTTCAAGTAGGTTATCTTTCTTTTTATCTAATACTTTCTTAATTAGAGTAAGAGCACTCGGTTTACAAAGTGTCGTTGCTATATCTTTCATACCATCTTTGGTTTTCCTTGGTCTAACTTTTACTTCAAAATATCCATCTTCTCCTAAATAATTAGAATAAGGGATGTTTCTAGTAAATTCACCATCCATTAATATTTTACACTCACGCAATAACTTCATCAATGAATTTCTACCACAATCTCCAAACGTACTAGCAACTTGAATGAAATTCATTAAACCATCATCATTCATTACTGCATCATATAAATCCATTTTTGGCTTTTGTTCTTCAAGTTTATTTTCTGCTTCAATTCTTCTAGTTTTTTCTTCCTGTAAAGTAGTAAGTAATTTAATACCAAATTCAGGACTGGCGATCATATTTTCTATTGTTTTAGAATCTATGTATGCACCATGCTTACGAATAGAAGGAAGAACTTCTTCAAATATCCATTTTTCAAATTTCTCTGCAGAAGGCAATTTAGATTTTATAACTAACCTGTAAACATCACCTTCAGAAATTAAGGAAATAGCATTACCACTATCTTTAAAGCTGTCGTTTTTTACGACACCCTTACAATGCCTATTAATTGCGTCTCTTGGATTGCTATATCCCAATGCATTGGCAACATCTTTCGCAATAAAATATTCTTTCCCTTCAATATAAACTGCTCTTATTTGCCCAAATTCTTCATTGTTAAAAAGTATTAATTTATTTTCCATGTTGTCAGCATATTCTCCTTTTAATTTTAAATTTTTTAATAATCCTATAATCTTAGTTTAATATAAATTAAAACCAAGAGAATGGACTATCTCTAATTCGCATATTAACACCACCTTAAATTAATAATATAATATACAAAGGGTACTAATTAAACTAAGTATATTATATATTGTAAAAATAATTGTGTCAATAATAAATTAAAAGAAAAATTAGAATTTACCAGTTAATTCAAACTTATTAATTTTATCTGTGCTATATCCATAATCTAAGAAGTGTGCAAACTGTCTATATGTGAGGTCAGTAAAGAAATTCACAGGCACGTCTAAAATATAAGCTGTAAAGCAATTGCGATAACTTAGGAAATTTAACTCAATGGAGTTTTCGGCACAAATTATTGGCTTTCTAAATAACATTTTTCATACCTCCTATATTTAATACTTAACAGTTATCAGTCTGCAAAATTAATTCAACATCATCCAACAACTTTACAATAATCTGTTCTGCATCAAATAAAGGAGAAATGTTGCATCTATGTATGGTACAAATATGAGCAACGTCAATTATTATATTTTGAAAATTAATCTCATCATCAAATTCTTTATGACCAAACTGGTATGAGTTATTGGTGAAAACGGTAAACTCAAATTCAGGATAGAATATAGTGGTAGTGAATACATCCCCACAAATTACTTTAAGATAAAGACCACATGTCAAATCTTCCATAATCAATTCAAATTCTTCATTAGTTAATTCATTAAACATAAAAACTCCTCCATTAAATTTATTATAAGGTGTGCAAGGTAAAATCAACCTTATAAATACATTGTAATAGAGAAGTTTCGTTTTGTCAATATTAACTTTACAAAATTACTAATAAAAATTTCTATTAGTCCTTAATAATTTTACATTCATATAAATCTGTTACTTTACATTTTAATGCAAATGCTATTCTCTCTAATGATTGAATAGTAGGATTATCAGATTTTTCTAATGAATTTAATGTTTGTCTAGACATACCTGCTTTATTTGCTATCCATGTTCTAGTAGCACCATTAATCTCTTGAAATTCATTTATTTTTTCAGACATTTTATTAGTTATTCTAACTTGCATCTTAAAATCACACTCCCATTTAATATTATACTATATAATGAATATGTATTGGTAGGTGATTTATTAATAATATATTACTATAAGTGAGTGAATATGTCAAGTTAAGATTGATGAAAATTATATTTATATTCTGTAAAATAAAACAAAATTTAAATTGTATAATTACTTTATCCATGATAAAATATCCTTTAAAAGGTAAAGGAGGTGAATATTCTATCATGAATATAAAAGTTAATATGAAATTTCAATGTAAAAATTGCAACGAACTAATTAATCATAATTATACACAGCAAGATATTTTAAAACTTGATAAACTTGAGTTTACTTGTCAAAAATGTAATGCAAAAGAAACCATTAAAACTTCCTACATAATTGAAAAAGCAAAAGAAGAAGTTATTAATGAGATTAAGAAAAATTTTAAGAAAATATAATGTTAATATTCATTTCATTTACAATGTTTTCTACTGTTAATCCAGCATTAATTTTGTGTTGGATTTCTTTTTGATTTTCTTTGGGTATAATTGCTTCACATATAATATTTAACATAATTTTTCACCTCCTTTATTTTATATTTATAATTTTTTAATAAATATACTTAATAGTTAAAATAATAATCACCAATATAATATTAATATAATAATATATGAAATAATATTAAAAATATAACTTAATATGCTTGACAATTAGCAAAAATTATAGTAAAATACACATAAAACTAAATTAAAAGGAGATGTTCAATTATATGAACAAAAAAGAAAGTATGCTTAATAGGAAAAGTAAGTTTAGTAGATTAATTTTATGTGTTGTATTGGGTTTATTTATTTTAGTAATTAGTAGTAGTAGTGCAGTTTTTGCAAATGGAAATAATAGTGTAAATGTCAGTGTGAATGGACAAAAATTAAATTCAAATGCTTTTATCGACAGTAATTCAGGAACTAGTCTAGTACCATTTAGAACTATTTTTGAAACTTTAGGTGCAAATGTAAAATGGGATCAACAAACACAAACTATTA
>Ga0209319_1000699_pt1 | contig 38587 bp, 29 predicted proteins | sample RifGroE2_FD_184000 | JGI IMG/M metagenome (GOLD analysis project Ga0209319, IMG submission 184000) | Groundwater microbial communities from Rifle, Colorado - Groundwater E2 (SPAdes) (version 2) | ecosystem: Environmental > Aquatic > Deep subsurface > Groundwater | place: Rifle, Colorado, United...
AAGATCTCCTTTCTTAATACACGGGCATCGCAAGGTCCAATTATCTGGAACAAATTGGTATTTTGATGAAACCCGATATCAATTGGTTTGCTGCAATTATCTTCTATCTGTTGTTTATTGCCGGACTGGTAACATTTGTCATTTCACCGGCCATTGAGAAACACTCATGGGTGCATGCACTTTTGTTTGGTGCACTCTTTGGTCTGATAACCTATGCCACTTACGATCTGACAAACCTGGCTACCTTGAAGAACTGGCCTGTACTGGTAACCATAGTAGATTTAATATGGGGAACTGTTTTATCAGCCTCAATTTCGGTTATTACCTATCTGATTGCCAATAAAATATAGTGATAATTACTTCATAACCTTCTTCAGGATCCCGAATACCCCTCGTATGAATGTTGCGCTTGTCAGTACCTTAACCACCTGTCCCTGAGGTGAACTACTGCTCCTCCTGTATGGGGTTCCGGCTGCCCGTCTCCCCCCCTCTCCCTCTCTCCCATTCCCCCTTTCTCTTTCTTCAGCAGCTGCATTTTGAATTGCGATCACCTTCTTTCCGAGTATCTCATACGCACTCTCCCTGTCAATAAGCTGACTGTATTTATGAACCAGGACAGATGACCTGTTGATAGCATTGATTTCATCCGGCGTCAGTATATCCATCCTGCTAGCCGGGGCTCTCAGCATAGTTGCAGCCAGCGGTGTGGGATTTCCCCTTTCGCTGAGTGCAGTTACCAGGGCTTCTCCTATTCCAAGGCTGGTTATGGTTTCATCCGTATTATAGTATTCTGACAAGGGATAGTTCTCAGCTGTAAGCTTAATGGCTTTACGGTCAACTGCAGTGAAAGCCCTGAGTGCATGCTGGACTTTCAGACCCAGCTGTGACAAAACACCTGATGGCACATCTGTGGGATTCTGAGTTACAAAGACTATCCCCACACCTTTGGACCGGATCAGCTTGACAATATTCTCGATCTGCTCAAGAAGGGCCTTGCTGGCCTGGTTGAAGATAAGATGCGCCTCATCAATGAATATGACAAGTTCAGGCTTTTCAACATCTCCTTTCTCCGGCATCTGGTTGTATACTTCTGCAAGCAGCGAAAGCATGAATGTTGAGAATAGTTTCGGTTTATCCTGGATATCAGTAAGCCTCAGAATGCTGATATAACCATTTCCATATTTATCCCTCCTCATAAGATCTGTGATATCGAATGACAGTTCTCCGAAAAACTGCTCGCCTCCCTGCTGCTCAAGTTCAAGTATCTTCCTTATTATAATACCTGTAGTGGCAGTTGATATCCTGCCATAATCTCTCTCAACTTCCGCCTTTCCCTCTTCAGTCAGATACTGAATCGCCTTTTTAAGATCCTTCAGATCAAGCAGACCGAGGTTGTTATTATCGCAATATTTAAAAATCACGGCTAAAACTCCTGCCTGGGTATCATTAAGATCAAGGATGCGCGATAAAAGGACCGGACCAAACTCGGATACAGTTGCACGAAGCCTTACTCCATCCTGCTTTGAAAGAGACAATAGCTCGACAGGATAACCCTTTGGAGCATAGGGAAGACTCAGCTTTGAATGCCTCTCAAGAATAAAGGTTTTCGCTTCACCGGGCATTGCGATTCCGCTGAGATCACCCTTAACATCCATCAGTAAAACAGGAACACCTTTCTCGGAAAGCTGCTCTGAGATCACCTGCAGAGTTTTTGTTTTGCCGGTACCTGTGGCACCGGCAATCAGACCGTGCCGGTTCATGGTCCGGAGAGGAATATTCACAAAAGCTCCTGGGGCAGTAGCTTCTTCAACCATTGCGCAACCCAGGGTTATATAATCACCCTTGCAGATATACCCGTCATTTATGTGTTTTAGAAAATCATCTATCCTGCTCATAATGTTTAATTTAAGTATTACCGGATAATCACCCTGAGAAGTTTTCTGCAATTTAGCAGTTTATGTTCAATTTTATCAAACCTTATCAGGATTGAACCATGAAAATCAAATTTCATATTAACATTAATATCAATTTCCCTATTTTTGAAGCTTCACTGAACTTTTCAAACAATATCGCGTTGAAACTACTTTAAACAATTAAAAACCGGTCAATAAATAATCTGAAATTATGAAAATGGTTGATGAGTTTGGGGCTGTTGAAAAAGTGGAAATCCATTAACCGCAAAGGTCGCGATCCCGAGTACTCAGGATACGCTAAGATCACAAAGGGCTGAATTATAGCGTTTTAACTTTGTGTGCTTTGCGCTTACTTTGAGCACTTTGCGGTTAAAAAGGTCTTTTTCAACACCCCCTGGCCGCAGCACATTGATAGTTCTTGTATTGCAAAGGCTGATTGTGGCCCTCCTTCAAAAGGAGAGCCTGCCCCGCTTTGGCGGGAGGAAACTTTTTTAATCTCTGTATTTACAATACTATTCTTAAGTTGACGCCTATGCCCCAAGGGGGGCTGTTTATGTCATTGGATTTCAATAAGTCCCCCTTGGGGGATTTAGGAGTGGCTTTAAAAAAACAGGATTTTCAGACAGCCCTTTTTTTTTCAATCAATGCCGGGGTTTAAATATTATCTGATAAATTTACCTTACAATAATTTGTTCTGATAATGAGATCCAACTTCCATTTTGTTATCCTGATAATTCTGTTCCTGACTGCCTGCGGGGAAAAAACAGAATCCTCCCTTCATATAACGAAAATAAAATGCAATGGGTTAGAAAAGCCTGCCGGAACAGGCAGAATTCCCGATTTCAGCTGGATACTGAATTCTGACGAGCGCGGCCAGAAACAGACTGCTTACCAGATAATAGTTACACCTGATAAGAAATCAGCCGATAAACTAAACGGCGATATCTGGGACTCGGGCAAAATCAGCTCTCCGGAAAATGCATGGATCAGGTATGGGGGAAAAGAGCTGCAACCCGGCATGGAATATTACTGGAGAATAAGAGTATGGGATAAAAATGATAAAGCTTCAGAATGGAGTGCGACCGGAGAATTTATCACAGGCATGTTTGACAAAAATGACTGGGCCGGTGCAAAATGGATAGGTTATGAAGAGATCTCCGATTCGCTTGTGCTTGTACCCGGGGTTCATGGCAACGGAGATGATCTGGGAAATGTAGCTCTTAAAAGAACTGTTATTCCATATTTCAGGAAAGATTTCACATTGAAAAAGAAGGTCGAAAGAGCAATTATTTTTGTCAGCGGACTGGGCCATTATGAATTGTACATAAACGGCAGTAAAATCGGCGACCATTTTCTCTCTCCCGGCTGGACTGATTACAGGAAAACATGCCTCTACAATACCTATGATGTAACTGATAATCTGAACTCCGGTTCCAATGCCATTGGCACAATTGTCGGGAATGGATTTTACAATGTTAACAGGGAAAGATACAGGAAACTGGTAATTGCTTACGGAGCTCCTAAGATGATCCTCAAAATGGAAGTCATGTATAAGGACGGCTCATCGGAGTTAATATTAAGTGATGAAACCTGGAAAACATCACCTTCCCCTTTAACTTTTTCAAGTATTTACGGTGGAGAGGATTATGATGCAAGGCTTGAGCAGGAGGGCTGGAATAAACCGGGTTTTACTGACAAAGGGTGGAGAAATGTCGTCTTATCAAGAGAACCAACAGGCGAGCTGAGGCCTGAGAACGATCATCCGCTTAAGGTTATGGAAACAATAAAACATCAGAAAATCTCTGTTTATAATGATAGCATTTATATCTGTGATTTTGGCCAGAATGCATCAGGAATAATTAAAATAAAAGTCAGAGGAGAGAAGGGACAACAGATAAGTTTTCTGCCCGGAGAGCTTCTGGGAGAGGATTCGCTTGTTACCCAGCAGGCTACAGGCAGTCCATATATTTTCACATATACCCTCAAAGGGGCTGATGAAGAAGTGTGGATGCCACGGTTTACCTATTATGGATTCAGGTATCTCCAGGCAGAAGGTGCCGTACCTGCAGGAACCGTAAAACAGCGAAAACCAGTTCTCGAAGAGATAGAGATGCTGCATACAAGGAATTCATCACCAGAGGAAGGCAGTTTCAAATGTTCAAATGAGCTGTTCAATTCAATTTACGATCTTATAAACTGGGCTATCAGAAGCAATTTTGCCAGCGTTGTTACCGATTGTCCCCACAGGGAAAAGTTAGGATGGCTCGAGCAGACTCACCTGATGGGTAACTCTATCAGGTATATCTATGACATTCATAATCTGTATGATAAGATCATTGACGATATGATCGAGGCTCAGCTCGATAATGGACTTGTACCGGATATTGCCCCGGAATATGTGCCGTTCTCTGCAGGTTTTCGTGACTCTCCCGAATGGGGAAGCGCCTGCGTCATTCTGCCATGGTATATGTATGAATGGTACGGTGATATAAATATTGTAAAAAGAGCCTATCCTATGATGAAGAGGTATGTCGACTATCTTTCGGGAATGGCAGATAATAATATTCTGTCCCATGGTCTGGGCGACTGGTATGACCTTGGTCCGGAATTCCCCGGAGAAGCTCAGCTTACGCCAAAAAAAGTGACTGCTACATCTATATACTTTTATGATATCAGTCTGCTTGCAAAGATGGCTGAACTTACCGGTAAAAAAGAGGATGCCGGATATTATGGTAAGCTGGCAGAAGAGGTCAGAATATCATTTAACAGGGAATTTCTCAATGCTAAAACCAAAGTTTATTCAACAGGCAGTCAGACAGCTTATTCAATGCCTTTATATTACGGAATGGTTGATGATAGCATCAGAAGTGCTGTAGTCACCAATCTTGTTAAATCCATTAATGAAAATAATAATGCTCTTACTGCAGGAGATATAGGGTACCGGTATCTTCTGAGCGTCCTTGAAAATGAGGGGCAATCTCAGCTGATCTTTGAAATGAACTCTAAGAGGGATGTTCCGGGATATGGTTTCCAGCTTTCAAAGGGTGCAACAGCATTGACTGAATCATGGGCAGCCCTTAAGTATGTATCCAACAACCACCTTATGCTGGGTCATCTGATGGAATGGTTCTACAGTGGGATTGGCGGAATCCGTCAGGTTGAAGGCTCTGTAGCTTACAGGAAAATCATTATTTCACCTGAAATTGTCGGGGATTTAAAATGGGCCGATGCAACTATCAACACAATTAATGGTAATATTTCCAGTTCCTGGATAATTGAAGATAACAGCCTGACAATTAAATTAAAAATACCTGTCGGTTGTACTGCACAGGTTGATATCCCCCAGTCTGATCCTACAAAAATAACTGAATCAGGCATTCAACTTGCTGATTCAAAAGAGATTAAAATTTGGGGCACAAAAGGTGACAAAACTATATGTGAAATATCATCAGGCGAATATATATTTACGACACCATTTTTAAAGTAATATCAAGGTGTACCAGAAGACCACTTCAGTGAAATCGGCACTGATAGAATTTACATCTTGTTTCAAAGGATTTTTTCTCCATAATGCGACAAATTCCAATTTTATATGTCTTTAGAACAATTTTATACATCAAAATCTGAACATACTAATGACAGGGGATAAAAAAGCAGTGATCATCGGAGCAGGAATCGGAGGAATAACCACAGCGCTCTTTCTTGCAAAGAACGGCTGGCAGGTTGATATCTATGAAAAGAACTCATCAGCGGGTGGCAGATGCGGGCAGATAATCCGCGATGGACACAGGTTCGACCTGGGAGCCACAATGCTCATGATGCCGGGGATTTACAGGGAGGTATTTGATCTGCTTGAAATTCCAATTTTTGAAAATAGGAAAATTACCTCGCTTGAAGATCTTTATAAAATCTATTTTGACAACAATGAATATCTAACCTTCTCTAAAGATGAGAGCAGGATGGAAGCGGAGCACGAGAGAATTGAACCCGGAAGTTTTTCAAGTTCACGCAGATATGTATCAGCCGGTTACGATATTTACAAACTGGGGATTGAAAAGCTTATAAACAGGAACTTCGATAGTATCTTCCAGATGATAAACTTCAGGAATATTGGCCTGCTTATTAAACTCAAGACATACATTTCGAATTATGGTTATGTGAAAAGGTTCTTCAGGAATACACATCTCCGGATGGCATATACATTCCAGAATATTTATGTAGGTCAGAGTCCTTTTAATTCACCTGCACTTTTCAGCATGGTACCTGCCGCTGAGATAACCGAGGGTTCCTGGTTCCCTGAAGGAGGAATGTTCAGGATAGTCGAAATATTGCGTGATGAAGCGCTGGAAAAAGGTGTCAGGATTCACTATAACAAACCGGTAATGAGAATTACGACCAACAAAAATAAAACAGACAGTATAATTCTTGAAGACGGTTCAGAAGTTAGTGCCGGTATCATTGTAGCAAATGCCGACCTTCCGTATGTTTACAGAAAATTGCTTCCCGGAAGTATAAAATCATGGAAGCTCGACAGGTTAAAATATTCAGCCTCTGCAATATGCATCCATTTCGGGCTCGACAAACAATATCCTCAGCTGGGTCATCACAGCGTATTCCTGTCTGATGATTTCAAAAAAGGACTCGATAAGATCTTTAAGGAAAAATCGATAAGTAAGAGACCCAGTTTCTATATGCATGCACCTGCCCGGACTGATCCTTCAGCGGCACCTCAGGGTCAGGAATCTCTTTCATTCATTGTTGGCGCAGGGCATCTGGATAAAAGATTTAAGCAGGACTGGGATTTATTGGAGAAGAGAACCAGGAATGCAATAATTGAACGTCTGAAACACTTTGGACTGACTGATATTGAAGAACATATTAAATTTGAGATCTGCCATACTCCTGCGGACTGGGAGAATGCATGCAATATTTCGAGAGGCTCGGTATTTGGCAGCCTGGCTCACAATATTATGCAGATGGGATATTTCAGACCTCATAATCAGCATAACCGGTATAAGAACCTCTATTTTGTCGGCGGAAGCACTCATCCGGGGAACGGGATACCGAATGTACTTCTGTCAGCTAAACTGGTTTCTGAACGAATCCTTAATAATAATGCTAACCTTAAGTAATAAATGAATACACATAGGGATATATTTCTGGATATTCATAATACAATTGACTATAGTAAAATAGTTGATCATCCAAATATTCTGATAGCTGCTAATTTCTGGGAAAAGGAGAGGTATTGCGCTGCAAAAACCTGTTATAAATTTATGAGAACAATTGATGATCTGATTGACAATCATAAATCAAAAAACAGACTTATAGCTCCGGGTGAAAGAAAGGAATTTGTGGCCAGTGTGAATGATTGGCTTAAAATGGTTATTGTATCAGATGAATGTAATCCTTTACACCTTGAACTTGCTGAAACCGTAAAGAAATTCATGATACCTGTCTGGCCGCTTGAGGCGTTTGCAAAGTCAATGATTTATGATATAAACAATGACGGTTTCCCGACTGTTGATGCATTTCTTGAATATTCACAAGGGGCTTCGGTTGCGCCTGCTGCAGTTTTTGTTCATCTCAATGGACTCAGGAGCAAGGAGGGAAGGTATGAGGTTCCTCCTTTTGATGTGAACTGGGCAGCTACACCCTGTGCAATATTCAGTTACCTTGTTCATATTATCCGCGACTTCCGGAAGGACCAGCTGAACAACCTTACATATTTTGCTGATGACCTCATTGCAAGTAATAACCTTACCCGAAATAATCTGAGAGAGTTTGCCGGCGGGAAACCGGTTTGTGAAGGATTCAGGAACCTGATAGGCCATTACTATGCTCTGGCTGAAGAATACAGGCAAAAGACAATCGATGTTCTGGAAATCATCAAACCTCTTCATGAACCCCGGTACCAGCTGAGTCTTGAAATAATATTTGACCTGTACCTGATGGTATTTGAAAGAATTAATGTCGGGAAAGGAGAGTTTACAACTGAAGAGCTTAATCCCACACCTGAGGAGACAAGGGAGAGGGTGTACAGAAAGATACTCAATTTCAAGTGAATCCGATAGAAACAGAGTACATGATTTGATCTGGTATTACCTGTGACTCTTGTTTTCCAAACAAATTGTAACATCTCTATAACAGCTTGAGAATCAAATACAGATTTTCAATTTTGGGTGCAGCTACATTGTTCTATAAGGATATACTGAATTGCTCTTAATCGTTTTATATTCAGATTACAATTGATTTTTTGATGATTTCCTTTTATTGCTATTTCCGGCTATTCAGTAATGATGCCGGAAGCGTCAAAATCTAATTGCCATGTTTACATCTCATTGCCTTTAACCTATTGAGTCTGAAAAAGGATTTTCAGGGAGGTTTGTTAAAGGCAAACAGATTAAAATATAAAAATGGAACTTTTTCATAATACTTTCCCCTCCTTCAAAAGCTATTCTTTGTACATATTTATTTTAAATGCTGGAAAGGAAGTTGAAAATCCGAAACCCTCTCCTTGAGCATAAACAGGAATTATTCAATTCCAATTATTAGGATATATCCAGAGGATTGATATGGTACCTCGAAAGCCGGAGGCTTTTAAGTCTAATAACCCCGGTTACATCCGGGGTAAATCGATAAAGAATGTATCAACCCCGGAGCGGGTTGAAGTTGTGAATCTGAAAATATATTCATAATTTTATTGATGTGCTAAATGTGGAAAATATGTCGACTTACACTCAGTTCTTGTATCAGCTTGTATTTGGCAGTAAAGGCCATTTACCATTCCTTTCATCAGAAAATCAGGATATATTGTTTGCATATATTGCAGGCATTTTAAAAAAGAAATCATGTCACTCCTATATTGTAGGTGGCGCCAGTAACCATATTCATATTATTACACATATTCATCCTACCATATGTCCTGCATATCTCATAAAAGACATTAAAGAAGCAACTCATGCAATGATCCAGAGAGAGAGAAAATTATTTCTTCATTTCCCGGGGTGGCAGGTCGGATACAGTGGATTTACTTATCATATTTCAAGTAAGGAATCATTAATCAGTTATGTAAGGAATCAGGCTGAGCACCATAAAACAGTATCTTTCAAAGATGAGCTAATCAGATTATTAAAAGAACATAGCGTAGATTATAATGATGATTATTTATTTACCTGAAGTTCTTCAACACCGCCGGTGTTGTAGATTGCCCCAACACAGCTACCATGGATGAAACCATGGATATTAGACTTGGATGCCTCCGGCATCTTGGTGGTAATTAACTATACTGTCAAACTGGATATTATCAGATAATCAGATTCTGTATAATGATCGAAAATATTCTATACCTCTCTATAATCACCTTGGTATTATGATGAATAAGATGTGTACAAAGAGTAGCTTAAAAAGGAGGGGAAACTTCTTTAAGTCTCAATACTACCCTTAGGTTAAGGGCCTTTGGGATCTAACCCGAGTTATTGGACTTTAAAACCCTGCCGAAGCAGGGCAGGCTCCCCGGTTTTGATATTTTCAATATCCTCTTAATTTCAAAATGACGCGGACAGGTTGACTTATAAGACTCACAATATTTTCATTATTTAGTCAAGATGTACTTATCTCTGATTTTCTTTAAATACCATTGAGTAAGGTAAGCGTTATAATAATTTGCCTGTCGTGGTGGAACAAATCTTTCATTGCCGGTTTCTTCGATCAATATCCTTGTGATTTCATCGTAAAGAATCGGGCTTTTAAGATCGATCATATGATTTATTATTGTGTCAGGCAGAAATCGTTTGACTCTCTCCTTAATCCTCTGAATAGCCTTCTGCCCAGATCCAGGATTTATCTCACCGGGCAAATTAATATCAAGTTCCCTGAAAATGTAATGTGTTAATACATAGTCATATAGTTTTTTATGTAGCTTAAAATTAAATGGTAATGTTGTAAAGAAATCGATAAGATGATTATCAAATAAGGGTAATACATAACTATACCCAAAGAATGTAAATGCTTTCGCAGAATTAATAATAAACTTTGAATGAATTTCTTTAATTTCCCATTCTTCATAGTTTTTCCAGTATTCACTTATTCCATCGTTAATTTTTTCTCCGATCAGCAAACGTATTTCTTCTTTTTTTTCTTTATCAAGATCGACTAATACAAACTTATCGTTAAGAATCTGCGATGATACCTGCCTCACATTCTTATGACTCTTAAAACCAGATCTGAAAAAGCTTCCGGCTATACTATCTCCCGAAAAACCAGGCATGAATACGCTATCATCAGGAATGATCCTGTTCTCTTTTAAGTATTTAACGGCAAAATAGTCCTGCATGTAAAACATGCTTGATAAATTTGATGCATATTTGTAATAATCGTTGAAGTAACCATCATCCATATAGCCATTAATAAGAGCAGAGTCATAAATCACATTCACCCATTTCAGTCCCAATCTTGATGAGGCTTCCTTTGCAATAGCAATTTCCCTGTTATCTTTTCTTCCGTAAGTGAAACACAGGATATTGTCAGGATGATATTTTGCACACATCGATGCTACAAGCCTTGAATCATATCCTCCCGAAAGAGGAACAGCAATGAACTTATTCTCTAAGGCCATTAAATGGCACTTAAATACATCATTGACCAGCTTATTCAATTCCTCTGCAGCTGAATTAAAATTTCTATTTATTAATACTTCATTTGATGGATTGTGATAGAAAGTTCTTGAAAAAGAATTGCCTTTGCAGATATACTCACCTGCCTCTACCTGGCATATACTTTTAATAAGGGTTAAATTATTAAGTGTAAAGCCAGCCGACAGAAAACAATCTGAAGCAACTCTATTTAAAGTCTTGTCAGGCAGTAAATCAGCAAGGACATAACAATCATCACTTATGATGAATTCACCATTTATCCAGGAATAAAAAACAGGATAATTGCGTAACCTGTCTGATGCTGCCCATAATTCATCAGATTTTCTTATAATAACGGTAAACTGACCATTGGCTTCTATAAGAATTCTCTTAAATTCTTCAATAGAATCTATTCCGGAAAAATATCTAAGGAGTTCACTATCCTTAAAGTAACTGTTCCCTTCCCGGATGAAACCGGTAACCCATACATCGTCATTATAACTCCAACCAGGCCTGGATAAATAAATTCTCATTTCATGTTCATGAAATTTCACAATTCAGTTCTATCTGATCATTTCCCCCGGTTGAACTTAAAATGCCGAGCTGAATCCCGCGCTCACTTTTCCGTATGATACAGGTTCTATTACCTGTGTATACTCTGTAACAAGCCGAACGTTTCGTCTTATCAGGTATCCGGCATGCAGTGTTGCTGATGTATAATCAAGCTCGTCAATATTCGAATTGACCAGGTTGGCCAGTCCTGTCAGATACCATTTGCTTTTATCTCCTGCCGGAGAAAATATGATTTCTGCAAATCCCCCCTCTGTATCGATATCACTCAGATAATCACCGCTATTTGAAAATACCTGTGAATCTTTTCTCCACAGATACTGCATGTTGAGAATAAACTTATCGCTCAGGTTGAGGGCAATATCAGGCCCGAACATTGTAAGTTCATTCGTTATATCAGTATAAAACATTCCGGGATCTGACAGCAACTCCCTGCCGGTATATCCGAAAAACCCTATGCTCAGATTCTTACCTATCGACTGGGTGATCTTACCCATAAAATTCTTGTACTTATCCTTATCAAAAAGATAGCCCTCATCTGCCTCTCCCAGGCCGCATCCGTTAACCACCTGCCCTACTATATCAGTTCCGGTGCTGAAACCCTTCTCAAGCACTATTCCCCTGTCATACTTCAGGTCAGTTGTAGAATTTCCAGGGCTTGCTCCATATATCCTGTAAGGTTCAAGTGTATATCTCAGCTCCCCCTTGAATAAAGGATCTGAGGTCTGGAACTGGCCGATATAAAAATTGATTCCCGTACTGAAAAGGTCGCGGTACATCAGGAAAGCATCTTCTATTCCGGCAATTTCACCTCTTTCACTCAACAGAAAATAGAAATAGTATGAAAGCTTATCTGAAAGCTCTCCTCCCGACATGATCTTTAGTACAAAGGGTGTTGAGAAATCTGCCTGCCCCTCATCATTAAAATTATATGAAGCAAAACCATCAAACCTGATTGCCAGAGGCAACTCCCTGAAGAGAGAGAGACGATCATCGCCGACAGGCAAAAAATGCCTTGGAGATTCATAATCCGTCAGTCTGAAACCATCTCCTGCAAAGTCTTCACCAAAAGCCTTCAGTCGTGGCATGGCAGGAGCATGGCATACCTGACAGCTGATTGAATATTTACGGGCAAAAGCAGGAATCGCGGATAAGTCTGCACCTGTAATTAAAAACAATACAAAAACCCAAAGCAAGGTAATGGTAACTATTTTTGTGCTTTTCATAGCAGATATTATTGATGTTATGGTAATATATTAACAGCTGTAGAGTGATCATTCACAATTTTAATTTCAGATTCATCTGCAGGAACTTTAAGAAGATCCGCAACAGGCTTAACAAGAAGCTGATAGTTTAATACTGCGGTAACAGTCATTTCTCCTGGAGCGATATCGAAGGGCAGCTTGAATGTGAATTTCTCAACTTTTGTTTCCCTCGGACCAATTCTGTAATCAACTCCCAGCTTTGCGGTGTTCCACTGCATAATAGTCATACGACCTTCCGGGTCAAAATAGGGCATCCTGAAGATCCTGTTTCCGTAAGGGATACCATCGCGTTGTACTCCCTTGAAATCTGGCTGCTTCAAGGGTACACCCATATCCTGGTATGCAAGGTAGTCTCCCGAAATAGTGTATTCCTCACCATCAAATCCTTTCTGGTCGACGTTAAGATGGTATTTTTTCCCCTTTGCATCGGTAGCCTCAACATTCAGCCAGACAATCCTGTCCTCGACTGATCCGGTCGGAAATTTATGTCCTGTCTTCTGGTTGAAGAGTGCTACTGTGAAGACTACGATTTCCCCGGGTTCAGCCTCGCGGATATCAGGCTCTATCCTTAGCTCAATAGTACCTCTTACCTTTCCCGGATCGTGAGCTCCATGAAAAAGGTGCAATCTTGCATCATCATAAGGTTTTGTCATTATGGCATTCAGGTATGGCCCTCCTTTAGGCATGTGGCAATCCTGGCATCGTACGTCCTCTTTAGCATATGGTCCCTCCTTCCATTCAAGCTGGGTGCTCTTCACCCAGATTCCGAAAGGATTCTTCTCATTATGACAATTGCCGCAGAACTCTGTTGTCTTTAAAAAATCGGTAGTTACTATTTTATGAGCCGGAGATTCAACTGCCGGTTTACGTACAGCATATTTTGTGATCCCCGGTTCTATCAGATAACTGAAATTAAAAGGAGGATCTGTCTGTGCAGATTGTATCAGATGACATACTTCACATGATACCGATTCATTTGCCATGCTGTTTTCTGATGGCTTTGGCGGAGGCAGAGTGCCTCCCATAAATGCCAGTGGTGCATGGCATCCGTTACAACCGTCAACAGCTTCTTTAAACTCAGGTTTTGCCTCAGCATGGGGAACTGCAAGATCGAAATACTCTATCTCATCCCAGTGATGAGTATAAGCCTGTGACATCATCGACTGGCTCCATTGCTGATATGTCCCCGGATGGCATGATCCGCACTTCTTGGCCGATTCAAAATCCTTATAGGCATATTTCCCTTTAAGGTTTTCCTCAGGGAATAATCTTACAGTGAAAGCTGAAACTGCTGCAAGCAAAATTGCAGCAGAAGCAAAAATCACCACTAAAGGAGATAATTTATTATTTGCCATATGTCAGGTTAATAGGATACGAAAAGATAATTCTTTTTTATTAGGAAATCAACCGCTTGCGATTTTAATTTGAAGTTTGCCATTAAACAATCCCGACTTGTGGTTGTTTCAATCAATAATGAATCATGTTAAAAGCTTAAGATCAGGTAATAAATAATCCATTCAATCAAAAAATTTAAATTTTGCTATTTTTACAACAATGAATAGAGAAGAAATAAAAGTAATACTTGTTGATGAAAATGATATCCAGACAGGGATGGCAGGAAAATTGGAGGCTCATGAACAAGGGCTTTTACATAGGGCTGTTTCGGTTTTTATTGTAAATTCCAGGGGGGATTGGATCCTTCAAAGAAGAGCTTTGGATAAATATCACTCCAACGGATTATGGACGAATACATGCTGCACCCATCCGCAGAAAGGTGAATCGGTATTTGATGCAGCTAAAAGAAGGCTCATGGAAGAAATGGGCATAAGATGTAATGTCACCTGGCTTTTTTCATTCATATACAAGGAGAAATTTGACAATGATCTTACAGAACATGAGCTGGATCATGTTTTTTTGGGCATCACTGAAGAAGAACCGGTTATTAATACAACAGAAGTTGAAGAATGGAAGAAGATCCCATATTCTGATCTGCATAATGACATAGTTCAGAATCCTGACAAATACACTTACTGGTTCAGAGCAATTTATGAGAAGGTGAATAACCATATCGGCAAAATATAAAACTATTCATATGAAAGCAATACCACTAATTGCTTCATTCCTCATATTAAATTTTTCAGGGCTGACCGATGGGCACAGATCTGAAGTCTACCATGCCTATGTTAATAACAGGATGATCCTTATTGCACAGGCATATGAAGCATTGGAAGATTATGACTCTGGCAGGAAAACTTATGAAAAAATCCTGAAAACTGAACCAGGCTTTACTTATGTCAGGGATGAGTTGTATCCTCAACTGCTTAAAAAGATCAGCAAGTAACAATTTGTTAAGAATTTTCTTTCTTAAATATTATAAATCAGAATAAGCAGGATGAAAATCAACCTGTTATGGTTCCGGAGAGACCTGAGGCTTTACGATAACACTGCTCTCGCAAATGCTCTTGAAGCAGGACTTCCCGTATTGCCTGTTTTTATCTTCGACACAAACATAACAAGCGAACTTCATTCTGATGACCCAAGAGTAAATTTCATTCATGAAACTCTGGAAAAGATCAACCTTGATCTGAATAGAACCGGCAGCTCACTCTATGTGCTCAAAGATGAACCTGAAAACGCCTGGAAAAAACTTATAGCATCATTTGATATTAATGAGGTTTATATAAATAAGGATTATGAACCTTATGCTATTAGTAGAGATAACCGCATTAAAACACTTCTTGATCAACACAATATCAGTCTGAGTATTTACAAGGACCTGGTGATATTTGAAGAGAATGATATTGTAAAATCTGATGGGAAACCCTATACGGTTTATACTCCTTACAAGAACCGGTGGCTGCAAAAACTGCATTCTGAACCCATCAGGAAAACTACTGATCCGGAAGTTCAGCCTGATAACTTTCATCAGTGCAATTATCCATTTCCCTCCCTGAAAGAGATCGGATTTAAAAGAAGTGCCGTGAAGGTAAGGCCATATGATCTTTCAGTGATAAACGATTATCATAAATACCGCGATCTCCCGGCTGCAGATAAAACAAGCTATCTTTCTCCTCATCTCAGGTTTGGCACTATCGGCATTCGCGATCTGGTAAAAACAGCAATGGAACAAAACCAGGTCTTTCTTTCAGAGCTTATCTGGCGTGAGTTTTTCATGCAGATACTCTTTCATTACCCTAAGGTTGTGACTGAAAGCTTCAGAACAAAATATGACAATATCAAGTGGAGAAACGATGAGAAGGAGTTTGAACGGTGGTGCAATGGAGAAACCGGGATTCCGATTGTTGATGCCGGCATGAGGCAGTTAAACAGTACAGGATACATGCACAACAGGGTAAGAATGATAACTGCAGGCTTCCTGTGCAAGCATCTGCTGATCGACTGGAGGTGGGGAGAGGCTTACTTTGCAAAAAAACTGCTTGATTACGAGCTCTCCTCAAACAATGGCAACTGGCAGTGGGCTGCAGGTACAGGCTGTGATGCTGCCCCATTTTTCAGGATATTCAATCCCTGGACACAGCAGAAAAAGTTTGATCCTGACAGAGAATACATCAGAAAATGGGTGCCTGAAACAGGGAGATCAGCCTATCCCGGACCCATGGTTGAACACGATTTTGCAAGGAGAAGAGCGCTGGAAACATACAAGGCAGGTCTGAAATTCCACCTTTGAAGGCATAGCCGTCAAGCTAAGCATAGTTTTGTTGCAAGAAAATGTAGAAGAAGTTTCCCCTCCTTTTCAAGGAGGGGTGGCCGGGATGCCTGATTATCTGATGTTTACAAAGTTTATTTCCCGGCCGGGGTGGTTGATTTAATAATTTCTTTTTACCATTATATCTATTAATAACAAAACATCTTCAACAGAAAAGACCTTATCTTTCAGATCATCTCTCAGGAAAAGGTCTACTTCGGCAGAGGCAGAATTATGGGAGGAGCTAAAATCAAAAAAACTTGAAGGAAGATAATTCAGAAGACAATACAGTGTTAGCATTTAATTTTTTGACTTCTATGGTCCTTCAAATCAACCACCCCGGCCGCATATAATCATTGTAACATATTAATTATCTGTGTGCTGCGTCCACCCCTCCTTGAAAAGGAGGGGAAACTTATGAACGAATTAAATTTCAATAAAAAAATCCGTTTACCTTTATTCATCCTCCCTGCAAATCCTTTCTCAAACTCCTTAACTTGACGGCTATGCCTTTGAAGGGGGTCAGGGGGATGTTAAATTCCCGGAGGGGAGCTCTAAGCCCAAACATTCAAAACACCATCGTCCTCACGTGTACTTTCTGCAGTGACTTCAGGTCTCTTTCAAGGAGCAGACGCTGTTTAATGTCTCCTTTAAGCTCCAGTATGATCATTCCGGCGGGCTGGCCGAAAAAGACTTCATTTACACCAAGACGGGTGCGGATATTACAGCCGTAAGATGTAAAGATTTTCTGCACAGAAATTACAACCTCAGGGGCTCTCTCGACAAGCAAACCCAAAATCTCAACATTACCACTACCTGGAAGATTATTCTGAGGCTCATTTTCCGAATTAAAGACCATCTCCCTGATTTCAATGCCTCCCAGTACTTCAAGATCTTTTTCAAGTCTTTCATATTCAGAAGGATCACCATTGAGATGAATGATGATATAGGCTTCGCGGCTGCATACCTCATCTGTAACCTCGTGAAAACCCATCCTGGTTGTTATAACCGATGCATGCTTTGACAGTACACCCTGGGTAAGTCCTGCTTCTTTTATCCTGTCGATGATCTTAATGCCGAGAATTTTTATCATAATGTAATGTATGAAATGTCCATCCCATGCCCCATGCCCTGTGCCCTGTGCCCTGTGCCCTGTGCCCTGTGCCCTGTGCCCTGTGCCCTGTGCCCTGTGCCCTGTGCCCTGTGCCCTGTGCCCTGTGCCCTGTGCCATATCCTAACCCACCCCTAACCCCTCCCAGGAGGGGAACCAAAGCCGATATGCTCCATGCTCTATGCTCTATGCCCTTCGCCTCAAAAATACAGGTCTCTCTCCCCTGCCTTGATCTTTTCTATCTTATCCCTTGTTTTTGATGCAATTTCCGGTTCCATTTTTTCCAGGTTCTTCTCAATAACTTTCCAGCCTTTATCGATTGTTTCACCTTTTCCGTAGTCACAAACATATTCTGATAACGTCAGGATAGCATTGGGAGTGCAGAAACGCTTGATGAATCCGGGTACCGAGAATTCCATAAAGTGTTCCCCTGTACGTCCCATTCTGTAGCAGGAAGTGCAGAATGATGGTATATAGTCATTCTCAAGTAATTCATCAATCACTTCAGCCAGCGACCGCGGATCACTGATTTTAAATTGTTCCCGGTTCAGGTTCTGTTCCTCATTTTTTGAATCGGAGTACGATCCGAGCTCGAGTTTGGTACCTCCGTCAATCTGGGATACACCATATTGCATGACCTCTCTTCTTACATCCGGAGATTCCCTGGCAGTCAGTATCAGACCAGTATATGGAACTGCAAGACGAAGAATTGCAACCAGCTTCTTAAAATCGTCATCACTTGTTTCGTATTTCTTTTCAAGGTTCAGGCTTTTTGCATCTTTAATTCTTGGAAATGAAATAGTATGTGGCCCGACATTATAACATGCTTCAAGATGGTTGGCATGTCTGACCAGTCCCAGTACCTCAAACCGCCAGTCGTACAATCCGAACAAGGCTCCGATGCCAACATCATCAATTCCTGCTTCCTGGGCACGGTCGAGTGCTGTAAGGCGCCAGTCGTAGTCCTTCTTTTTTCCTCCCAGATGGTACCATTTATATGCTTCGGGGTGGTATGTCTCCTGAAATACCTGATAAGTTCCTATACCCGACGCACCAACCGTCCTGAAGCCATCAATATCGAGCGGAGCTGCATTAATATTAACTCTTCTGATTTCACCGGGTCCGCTTTTAACACTATAAACAAGCTTCACTGTATGCGCTATATACTCAGGGGAATAATCGGGGTGTTCACCATAAACAAGAATCAGCCGTTTCTGACCATTATCTTCCAGTGCCTGTACTTCTTTGATCAACTCATTATCATCAAGCGTCTTACGGATTGCATCAGCGTTTGAAGCCCTGAATCCGCAATATTTGCAATTATTTATACATCTGTTACCTACATACAGAGGCGCAAACAGCACAATCCTGTTACCATATACCCTTTGCTTCAGTTCCCTGGCACCCTCCCTGATCTCATCAGCAAGGTCAGTTCCCACAGCATTTATCAGCACAGCAGTCTCTTCAAGTGTCAGTCTTTGTTTACCAAGTGATTTTGCAATCACATCTTTCACTCTTGCCTTTTCTGGTTTTGTATTATTGATCAGATCCCATATTTCAGAGGGATCGATGAATGGTTTCATCCTCCGATCAGGAATATTTAATTTTTCAGGTGAAAACCTCATTTATGGATAGTTTTTACGAATCTGTAAATGTTCATTCCACCCCGGGCAACCTATATTTTATTCTCTTTAACAAAATATGCCACCTTCTCGATAGAGGTTATCATGTCATATTCTTCAAGATAAACGCCCGATGGCACATTCAGGGGAATTGTTGTAAAATTGAGTATCCCCCTGATGCCGTACCTAACCACTTCAGCGGCAATCTCCTTTGTAAACTCAGGAGGAACTGTCAGAATGGCGATGCGGATGTCAAGTTCCCTGATAATCTTTTCGCAATCTGAATAGGGATAGCATTTAACTCCTGAGATAACCTTATTAATCTTCTGAGGATCATTATCAAATGATGCCACCAGATTAAGTTTCGACCGTTTTCCCCTGAAATAGCCGGCGACAGCTCTTCCAAGGTTTCCAATACCTACGACTGCCACATTCAGGGACTCCATGGAATCAATTATATTACCTATGGTATCAATCAGCTCCCTCACGTCATATCCTTTACGAAGGACGCTTGAATAACCGATGAGCATAAGGTCGCGCCTTACCTGGACAGCAGTAATATGAAGCCGTGCAGCCAGATCGTGTGAAAAAATAAAATTTCTCTTTTCGTTAAGACAATCAAGAAGAGTTCTTCTGTATTCGCTTAATCTTTCAACTGTTTTACCGGGTAGTTTCATCATAATACAATTTTGATTTTAAATGTATGTTGGAACCTCCAAATTATATCCATTCGCGTTTGTCGCGCCGAAACGGGATGGAGGTTTCATTATTCAGGTTATTGATAATTGCTTTTTTGGTAATCTTATAGTAAATACTGTACCTTCATCAGGTATACTCTCAACTTTTATGGTTCCATGGTAAAGTCCGACAACCTTTTTCACAATTGATAATCCAAGACCGCTTCCTGAAATGTTCCTTGTTTTTTCATTCTTTATTCTGACGAACTCTGTGAAGAGGTTTTCGGTATCATCCTTTGTTATTCCAATGCCGGTATCTGCAAAAATGATAATTGCTTCATTTTCAGTACTGTCAATTGTAACTTCAACTTTGCCTCCTCTCTTGTTATATTTTACCGCATTGGATATCAGGTTATTAAATATTATCTCCATATCATCAGGGTCAGCCATAATAACTACATCAGCCCTTTTGCTGAGATTAATGCTGACATCCATCTGGATTGCGTAAGGCTGTACAGTCACCATTGCTCCTGAAGCTACTTCTGAAAGGTTTACCGCCTGGATCTTTTCTTCCTTTCGTTCAAGACGGATCTTGGTAAAATCGAGCAGGTCCATGATCAGATTTCTCATTCCCTGAACTCTTTGCAATGATCTCTCGATGGGGGCACCATAATCTTCGATCCTGTCACCAGCCTGCTTCTCCTGCATCATTCTGAGGTAACCTTCAAGGGCATTCAGGGGAGCCTTCAATTCATGCGACAATACCGAGAGGAACTGGTACCTGATCTTTTTACCCTCCTGATTCATCTTATGAGTTATACGCTTAAGATATAACTGCTTCGCAATATTCTCAATGCTCGATTTAAGTTCCTGCGGGGTAAATGGTTTTGGAATGAAATCAATGGCACCATCGCGTGTTGCCCGTATAGCAACATCAAGTGATGCATATGAAGTGATCATTGCTACCATTATATCATAATTTCTTTTTCGGATATATTCAAGAACCTCAATACCCTGAATCCCCGGCAATTTGTTATCGAGTAGCAGCAGGTCAGGTATATCTCTCTCAATAAATGAGAGTCCCTCTTCCCCGGTACCTGCCTCGAATACTTCAAAAGTATAGTCCTCATCCATAAATGGATAGGTAACGTGGAAGTTGCTCAGTATCCTTATTACACCTGAACGGATCCCGGGTTCATCATCAATTACAAGTACTTTTAAAACTGCCATTTCAAAGCTTTAAGAGTTTCATGATCTCCTGGTTAAGTTGCTCAGGCCTTATTCCCTTTTCAAGGTAGAGATCAGCCCTGATCCACGATTTTGCCTGGTCTGAATCAAGACTGAAGGACAACCCTGTTTCGTACGATACTGCCGTTGCAAGAATAACCGGAACATCAGGATATTTCTTTTTTATCTTGTAACATAAGATAAAGCCGCTGTCGTCGCTCTCCATCATAAGATCAAAGATAGCCAGATCAGGTTTGAAACGTGCAATTACTGCTTCAGCTTCTGCCTGGCTCTCTGTGGCCATTGTCTTATAGCCTTCCTTCTTTAGGTTATACACTGTCTGAAAAAGATAATCCGGATCATCATCTGCAACCAGTATCGTAATATCGCTCTTTTTCATCTTTTTACAAATTTCGACAATTTCCTGAATTTCACCATTTAATATGATAAATATGATTTAATGTTAATCTTTTCACAGAAATAGGCTCTTCAGCACTACATCCCACTTGCTCCATCGCCCAATCGCCCAGTCGCTCTGTGCCTTAACATAACCCACCCCTTACCCCTCCCAGGAGGGGAATCTCAGTTCCTGACCTTCTGCCCTTGCGCCGCTGTGCCCTTGCGCCGCTGTGCCATTTATCTAACCCACCCCTTACCCCTCCCAGGAGGGGAACCTGCTATCCATGGCTTCCTGCCTCTGTGCCCCTCAGTCTCCCTATCGCCCAGTCACCCAGTCACCCCATCACTCCTTCCCTCTCGGAAGTGAAATCTTAAAGCTGGTACCCGTCGGGCCATCGGCCGGATTATCATTTGATTCAGCCGATATCTGCCCCTTATGCATTTTAACAATACCGTAGACTGTTGCCAATCCGAGCCCTGTTCCTTTACCGATGCTTTTGGTAGTAAAAAAAGGTTCAAATATTTTTGCCTTGGCCGGACACTCCCTCACGCAGGTGTAACATGTTCTGCAAAGCTCCTTTATTGTATAAACCAGCATACTTAACCTTTAATTTTTACAGTAGAACATTTCTCTTCTCAAAATGGGTGTAGAATATCTTTTTGTCAGATATTTCACTATTCTCCTTTAAGAGCTTATCATAAAGATTTATCAGATGATGCGACTTACATGGGAGGTTAACAGGTTCACTGTCATCTGTCTGATAAACCAGTTTTGCCCTGCTTCTGACATCAGCCCTGGCAGAACTGAAAGGCAATCCTGCCCCGTGAACACATCCTCCGGGACAGACCATGACTTCGATAAGATCATAACTTTTACCTGAATTTATTGAGGTCTTAAGCTTTCCGAGACCTGTAAGCCCATCAACAACGGCAGCCTTCACTTCATACTCACCGATAGCCATACTGATCTCTCTGAATGATCCTGATGACCTGAGTTTCCTGAATAACTGTTTATCAGCCTCTTTTGTTAGCAACTTGTAATGAAGGGCTCTTAAAATGCCTTCTGTTAATCCGCCTGATACCTCTGCCAGTACAGCAGAGGAACTTCTGCCGGCAAGAGGCTCATCGGCAGCCTCAGGTTCTATGATGGATGGGGCAATTCCATATAATCTTATCAGTCGTGAAAGCTCCCTGACTGTAAGAACAGAATCAACATCGCTTATGCCCTTTCTCATCATACCATCGCGTCGGGCTTCAAATTTCATTGCCAGACAGGGAGTTGCAGATACAGAGAATATGTTTGCAGGATTTACCTTGTTCTGGTCTGCAACTATAGTTTTGATAAGAGCGCCCGTGATCTGCTGAGGCGATTTAACGGTTGAGAGCATAGGAATTTGTGAAGGCATGAACTGTTCACAATATTTCACCCAGGCAGGACATGCCGATATATAAAGAGGTGAGGCAGTTCTCTTCTCAAGTTTTTCAAGAAGCTGTCCGGAAATCTCAGTAATACAGACATCAGTACCTGTTCCTGTTGTAAAAACCTTGTCGAAACCTATTTTGCGAAGGATGGCATTTAGTATCCTGTCGGCATACTTGTTATGTTTTATTCCCAGTTCCCCGGCTATCCCTGCAGTTACAAGAGGAGAGTACTGAATCACTTTTAAAATTTCCGGTTTATTAAGGTATTCCTGGATTTCCGTAATGCTATGCTTTTCATGAAGTGCCCCGGTCGGACAAACAATCAGGCACTGGCCGCAGTGGACACAACTGGAAAAGTTAAAATCCCTGTCCATCGATGCACCAATATGTGTATTCCTGCCTCTCTTTATAAAATCGAGTGTATTGGCAGTAACAACCTCTTCGCAAACCCTGACGCACCTGCCACACAGTATGCATTTCGAAAGTTCCCTTGTAATAGCAGGACTTGACTGATCGAGACGGGGCTTGATCTTTTTACCCCTGATCCTTCGCTCCCTGATATTCAGTTCTTCAGAGAGGTTCTGAAGTTCACAGTTTAAATTTCGTTCACAATAAAGACAGTCATCGGGATGGTTAGAGAGAAGCAGTTCAACAATAGTTTTTCTGGCCTGGATAACTCTTGGCGAATGTGTTCTGATTTTCATCCATTCCTCTACCGGCTGGGAACAGGCCGTAACAAGCCTGTCGCGCCCTTCCACCTCAACTACGCACATTCTGCATGCCCCGGTGGGGGTAAAATCCTTCATCCTGCACAGTGTGGGAATTATAATTCCGTTCCTGTTCAGAGCCGAAAGGATGGTCTCTCCTTTTTCTGCCTTTATCTTTTTATTGTTTACCTGTATAGTAAAAAGCATAGCTGCTATTTGACGTTAATTGCACTGAACTTACAAATATCGAAGCACACTCCACACCCGATGCACTTATCTTCGACGATAAAAAATGGCTGTAGCCGGGTTCCATAGATCGCATTTACCGGACATTTCGCCGCACAGGCAGTACATCCGGTACATTTTTCCACATCAATTGAAAACGATCGTAGTCCTCTGCAGATGTTAGCCTGACACTTCCTGTCAAAAATATGCTCTTCAAATTCATCCCTGAAATTGCTGAGGGCGCTGATAAAAGGATTTGGAGCATTCTGGCCCAGCCCGCAGAGAGATGCATCCTTCATTACGGAGGCTATAGTTTCGAGTTGCATTACACCTTTAAACCTCTCTAATGTGGTACCCGACTCTTCATTCATTGGCTTTCTGATGACGCTTTCAAGTATCTCCAGCATCCTTCCGGTTCCTTCGCGGCAGGGAATGCATTTTCCGCAACTTTCATTCCTTATGAATTCCATATAGTACCTTACCAGGTCGACCATACAGGTATTTTCATCGATTACAACAAAGCCTCCGGCACCCATCCCTATTCCTCTTTCCCTCAGGGACTCATAGTCTATCTTAACATCAAGGTTTTCACTGGTGATAAACGAACCCGACGAACCTCCAAGTTGTATTGCCTTAAATTCCCTGCCCTCCCTGATACCATCGGCAATATCTTCAAGCACCTTTCGAACAGAGGTTCCCATCTCAACCTCAACAACACCTGACATGCGTCCCTTTCCTGCAATTGCAAAGACTTTGGTACCCGGACTATTCTCTGTTCCAAGAGTCCTGAACCACTCAGGGCCGTTGTGCATTATGACCGGAACATTCATCAGTGTCTCAACATTGTTGATAACAGTAGGTTTTCCTAATAATCCGGAACTTGTCGGGTACGGAGGTTTAAGCCTCGGCATTCCTCTCTTCCCCTCCAGAGTATTGATTAATGCAGTCTCTTCACCACAAACAAATGCTCCGGGTTCTATCCTGATCACAATATCCAGATTATAACCACTGGAAAAGATATTATGTCCGAAAATCCCGTACTGCCTGGCCTGTTCAACAGCATTCTGCAGCCTGTTCTTTGCATGATCGGAACCCGACCGCATGAATACAATTGCGCTGGAAGCTCCAATTGCATAGGATGCTATTGCGATGCCCTCTATAAGACGGTGAGGGTCACTCTCAAGTATAGTCCTGTCAGTAAAGGCACCCGGGTCGCTCTCCTTGGCATTGCAGATAAGGTAACGTGAACTGGCTGAAGTATTCAATGCATGTTTCCACTTAAGTCCCGTCAGGTAACCACCTCCGCTTCTTCCTCTGAGTCCGCTCCTTTCCACAATATCACAAACCTCTTCAAAGGTGTAATGGCGGATTGCCTTCACATAAGAACGGTATCCACCCCTGGCAATGTACTCTTCTATACTTTCCGGATCATAACAGCCGCAGTTGCTGAGAACTACTCTCTTCTGGTTCGCAAAAAACGGTAATTCATCCATAAAAGGTATTCCGGGCCAGACTTCAAATCCCCTGGTACCTGTCTGCCCCGCGAGATCCTCTTCACTTAAATCATTATGAAACACCCCGTTCAGAAGCGGTTCAACTTTCTCCTCTGTTATGTTTCTGAAGAAAAGTTTGTTTTTACCCGGTAAATGGACACATACGAGAGGTTCAAAATTTGAAGGTCCTGTACAGCCTACCTCAATAAAATCAGCCGCAAGTCCGTTCTCCGAAATATGTGCTTTGATTGCAGAGCTTGTCTTTTCCGAGCCTGCAATAATACTGCTGGTCCCTGATGATAAATATATAACAGGATTGCCGGGCTTTTCCCTCCTAATCTTCTGCAGTATCTTTTCAGTCTCAGGCAGCAAAGTGTCCGATTCAAATAATAAAACCTTATTGATGAGAAATGTTTTCAGCTCTTGCATCAGCGGATAAGTATCGGCTTAGTCGTTTTCAATTATATACATAAGTTTCTTTATTAGTTCGGGAAGCTGCGATGCTTTTACAAATGTGTGATATTCACCATTCACGTTAATGACAGGTCCGTTATGGCATCCACCCATGCAGGAGACAATCTCACAGCTGAAATTACCATCCCTTGTTGTCAGTCCCGGCTGAACATTGATCTCCTCACTGATTTTGTTTATAACCGACTGAGAACCATTGATATAGCACGATGTACCATTGCATACACTGATATGGATCCTGCCTGAAGGTATAAACCTGAACCTGTCATAAAATGTAGCAAGTCCATAGATTTTGGTGGTACTCAGTCCCAGGTAACTTCCCACATTAACTATAGCTTCCTCAGAAAGATAACCCAGCTGCTCCTGAATTTCCTGAAGCATAGGGATCAGATCTTCCCGTTTTCCCTGTTTGTACTTTTTCAGGATTAAATCAAATTCTGTTCCCATTATCTTTAAAATAACTCACAGTTACAACACAAAGATAATTTATTTTATTGTTATTAAATAAACATTGTTATTTTATTAACAATAATCATCGATCAATAAAAAGGGTGGCTCTTTCATGTGTAATACATTGATATTATGTGGACTATCCAGGTAATAAACAGTTTCATTAAATTAAATATCAGTTATCTACAGAGACGGATTTTGCCACAATTACCATGAATAACCATTGAAATGACACATTTTGGGTATTATGATGACAGATAAATATTTACTATTTTTGATGCTGTTGTTTATTTCTTAACAAAATGGCTCAAAGGATTGAAATGCAGATTTGTCTTGGCAGTTCCTGTTTTTCGAGGGGCAACAAGGATGTTGTTAATTTCATCAGGGAATATCTCAGAAAGAACCATCTCGAAGATAAGGTCATTTTCAAAGGGGCCAGGTGTATGGGCTCATGCAGTAACGGTCCGAATCTTAACATAAACGGAGTTACAACTGAAGGGGTAACAATTTCAAAAATTGAGAGCATTCTTGAAAAAGAGCTTTTCGGATCATTATAAAAATGAAACAATCAATTATGGCAGACCTTAAGCCTGTTCTTTATATCAACGACGAAAAATGCATGAATTCATATTCATGTGTGCGTGTTTGTCCTGTAAATGCTATTGAGGTTAAACCTCACAGGGCTCACCCCTATATTTTACCTGAGAGGTGTATCGGATGCGGGTTATGTTATGTATCCTGCTCTCCTCATGCTATAGAATTTCGTGATTCGATAAGTGAGGTAAAAGTTCTGCTGTCGTCGGGCAGAAAAACTGCTGCTCTTATTGAGCCCAGTATTGCTTCGGAGTTTGATGATATTACTGATTACCGGAAGTTTGTGGCAATGGTAAGAGCGCTGGGGTTCACTTATGTAAATGAAATCTCTTTTGGAGTGGATCTTATAGCCCAGGCATACGCCAGGCTTTTCTCAAAGGCTGAAGGCAAGTATATGATAACGGCAAACTGTCCGGCGATTGTAAAACTGATCGAAAAGTTCCATCCTGAGATGATCCCCAGTCTGGCTCCGCTGGTATCACCCATGATTGCCACTGCAATGGTGGTAAAAGAGATATACGGTCAGGATGTAGCTGCAGTACAGATTGGTCCGTGCATAGATGCAAAAGATGAAGCATTGCACTACCAGTCAGGAAAGCTGATTGAAGGGGTACTGACATTCGTGGAACTGAGGCATCTTTTTGATGAATTCAATATTCAGGAAAGGCTTGTCAAGCTTTCTGATTTCGATCCCCCCCACGGAAACTGGGGCGCCCTCTATCCGCTCCCTCCCGGAATTATACAGGCAGGAGGAATCAAACGCGACATGGTGTCGAGCCGTGTAATCACTGCAGCAGGTAAAGAAGAAATTCTCGAAGCAGTTCATGACTTCGACAAATATATAGATACAATAAAGCACCACTTTAACCTATTCTTCTGTCACGGCTGCCTGCTTGGACCTGCTATGCAACAACACACCGAGCGGTACAAGCGAAGAGCTCTTGTGCGTAAATACGCGGAAAAGAGATCTGCTGCAATCGATGAAGCCCGCTGGAAGAAAGATATTGACAAATGGTCGAAGCTCGATTTCTCAAGAGGCTTCAGTAATGATGACCACAGGATTCCGGAACCTCCTGAGGAGGCAATTCAGGAGGTGCTTAAGATTATCGGGAAGGATAATCCAAACGAGGAGGTCAATTGCGGGGCCTGCGGATACCTTTCATGCCGTGATTTTGCTTCTACGGTTGCCAAAGGTCTGGCCATTCCTGAGATGTGTCATACATTCAATCTTCGGAATAAGCAGGAATATATTGAGACTCTGAGGCAGACAAACAGGAAACTGGCTGAAACAAAAAAAGCCCTGAAGGAATCAGAAGAGCTTGCAAGAAAGGAAAAAGAGATGGCTCAGAGCGCTTCCGACATGATGAATAACATGCTTGAAAAGCTGCCTACAGGAGTTGTTATTGTTGACAACAATCTTAAGATACTTCATTCCAACCGGAGTTTTATCAATACTATCGGAGAAGATGCCAGGGCCATATCAGATATTATTCCCGGACTGGCAGGTGCTGATATCAAAACGCTGATACCGTTTAACATTTACAACATGTTCACTTTTGTAATTAAGGAAGACGAGCCTGTTGTAAGCAAGGATGTGCACTATGAGGATAGGATGCTTAATATCTCAATCTTCCCGATCAAGAAGAATAAAATGTGCGGAGCAATAGTTCGCGATATCTTCTCACCTGAAGTTCAGGGAGAGGAAGTTACAAACAGGGTGAGTGAAGTTATTGAGAAGAATCTCGAGATGGTTCAGAAGATAGGTTTCCTGCTGGGTGAAGGCGCCTCGGAGACAGAACAAATGCTCAATTCAATCATAGAATCATATAAATCAAGACGGGCGGAACAAAAGAAAACCTGAAACAGGCAGTGTGAACAGAGACTTTTTCATAGAAGTAAACAGTCAGCAGAGAAACCACGATGGCGAGCGGATCTGCGGTGACGTATTCCTGTACAGGTATATAAAGGAGGAGGACAGGGTTATTGCTGTTCTTTCTGACGGGATGGGACATGGAGTAAAAGCTAATATTCTGGCAACTCTAACCTCTACAATGGCTATCAATTTTACACGCGAGCACAAACAGGTAGACCGGATTGCAGAAATAATAATGAATACCCTTCCCGTGTGCAGCGAAAGAATGATCAGCTATTCCACATTTACAATAGTTGATATTGAAAGCAGCGGAAAAGTAACAATACTGGAATACGACAATCCTTCAACAATTGTCCTGAGAGGCAACCATATATATGATCCTGAATGGGAAAAAGTAGTACTTGAAAAGGGGAAGCATGCAGGCAAGATACTTAAGACCTGCACAATAATGCCGGAGAAAGAAGACAGGATAATATTCTGCTCCGATGGTGTTTCACAGAGCGGTATGGGCAGCGAAGCATATCCTTTCGGATGGGAAAGGGATAATATTGCCGGGTATGCCGCAAAACTTGTCTCAAGTGAAGCTTCCATATCCGCAAGTATGCTTTCAGGCAAGATCGTTACAATGGCACATAAAAACGACAACTATAAGGCGCGGGATGATATCAGCTGCGCAACAATATATTTCAGGGAGCCCCGCAAATTGCTTATATGCACGGGTCCACCGTATGAAAAGGATAAGGATAAGGACCTTGCATTCAAAGTTACAGGTTACCATGGAAAGGTAATTTTGTGCGGTGGTACCACTGCCGACATTGTTGCCAGGGAGCTGAACAAAGCAATAGTTGATGAGCTGATTTTTGAAGATCCCGAACTGCCTCCTGAAAGCTTCCTTGAAGGAATTGACCTGGTAACTGAAGGCATTCTTACTCTTCAGAAAGTAAATGAACTGCTTAAAACATATAATAACAGCGTTAAGCTTGGCAAAGGACCGGCTGATAAAATCCTTAAAATGATTATGGAGAGCGATGAAATTCATTTCATCATCGGCACCAGGATCAATATAGCCCACCAGGATCCCAATCTTCCTGTTGATCTCGAAATCAGAAGAACTGTTGTAAAACGTATTGCCCGCCTGCTTGAGGAGAAATGGCTGAAGAAGGTGAGTTTTGAGTATATATAAGAAGGCGACAGGCATCAAGCGACAGGCAGGATCTAAGGCTCCCCTCCCTGGAGAGCCTGTCCCGACCGATAGCGTCGGGGGGCGGGGGGTGGGTTAAAGAATTTTTTGGATTGTTTCAAGATATTCAAGAGTTCTTCGAAACAGATGCGGCTGAATATCAGGATGCGTGAGATGATCAGGAATACGATCAAGCAATACGACCTCCTTTATCTCCGAAATGTCAGGTATCGGACCTTTTTCCAGCACTTCAGCAAAATAGAGCCTGCCCCATCCTGTTTCACCATCCTTTTTAACAGAATATGTTGATATGCATTCAATGTTGAACCTTGTAGCTCCTGTTTCCTCCTGCAGTTCCCTCGATGCCGCCTCGTCAGGACTCTCCGCTGCTTCAATATGGCCCCCTGCAATCTCGAAGGTTGAACGTTTATGGTGACGGACAAACAGCCATTTATCTCTATAACGGGCAGAAATCACTGAATATGTAAGCTTTACATCCGGATCAAACAACGGACTAAAGAAATTAACCTCTGTCATAATCTGAAAATATATGGAACCTGCGAATTTAATCATAATCATCATAAATAATTATTGAGTATTTTTAAACACTAAAAAAGTTTCCATGATATTGCTGATTCTCCTGGTTGTAACTGAACTTCTTACACCTGCCGTACTCAGACAGCACCTGTACCTTAAATCAAAAGCATTATTCTCTGTCCTGATGATCATCCATATTGTCCTCAGCATTTGGCTTTGGATATTATTCATCGGAACTACAGGCAACCGGGGATTCTTTGACACTCCGGAACATATATGGAACCTGATGCAGCTGGCAGGTATGATTACAGCAGTAGTTGTTCCGAGGACAATACTTATAATTATGCATTTCTCCGGTAAACTGATAAGGTATAAGTCAGGTGGACATATTATGTGGTTAACAAATACAGGGCTTATTCTTTTCTTCGCAGTATTCCTTATAATTGCTGTGAGCACACTGCACGGGCGGTTCAATTTTAAGACTGATGAGGTAGAAATCAAGATAAAAGGATTGCATAAAGATCTGGATGGATTAAGGATTGTCCATTTATCTGATTTTCACCTGGCAGGGTTCCACCACCATAAAGAACTATTAATTGAACAAATGGAAGCGGTTAACAGTCTTGCGCCTGACTTGCTTATCAATACAGGTGATTTTGTGACCTATGGGTGGCGTGAATTCGGCAGATTCGACACTATCCTTTCAGTTGCAGCAGGAAAATATGGAAGTTTTGCAGTCCTGGGAAATCATGATTTCGGTACATACCATCCGTTCTTTACTGAGGCAGACAGAATCAATAATGTATTGAAACTGAACCAGCTAGTTATGTCTTCTGGTTATCATGTACTCAATGATGAGAACCTTACCATAAGCATCAGAGGGGCAAAAATAGGGCTTATAGGGGTGATTACGATGGGACGACATCCTGATATTTTTCATGGTGATCTGGATAATGCACTTAGGGGCCTTGATACAGTGGACCTTAAGATCCTTCTGTCACACGATCCTAATCACTGGGAAAAAGAGGTTTCAGGAAACACAGATATTGAACTGACACTTTCAGGTCATACACATGGCATGCAGATGGGTATCTATACAAAAAAATTCAAGTGGAGTCCTGCAAAATATTTTTATCCTCACTGGGGCGGACTCTTCTCTGAAGGAGGTCAGTACCTGTATGTAAACCGTGGACTTGGAGTGCTTTCCATACCTTTCAGAATCTGTATGCCACCGGAAATCACCCTGATCACACTTAAGTCGGAATAAGGGCAATCCTGGATAAAAGTTCCACATTGCCAACTCACCGAAAGAAATTTTAAAACATAATATTTTTTCTTTTTGTTTTGGCACAAATAAAAATATTTATAAATTTGACAATATCTGACAAGCCAAATAAAATACTACTGAATGACACATCTAGGACAAAAAATAAGGGAACTCCGAGAAAAGCAAAACCTTCTTTTGCGACAGGTTGCCGCACATCTTGAAGTTGACACTGCTTTAATGAGCAAAATTGAAAGAGGCGATCGAAGGGCTTCCAGGCAACAGGTAATTAGAATTGCAGAATTTCTGAATGCAAGTGAAAATGAACTTTTAACGCTTTGGCTCGCTGATAAAATTGAATCAACGATAGTCGAAGAACCTAAAGTGGCATATCATGCCATGAAGATTGCTAATAAAAATTTGAAAAGATGAAGAATGGCATTAAACTAATTGACAATTCCTCAAACGAATACCAGCTTGGTAGTGTACTGAGAGAGTTGATTACCGACACAGCATATTCAGAAATTTCGATTGCAACAGGCTATTGGGATTTACCCGGAATGGCAGACATTTTTAATGAACTCAATACATTTCTAACAAGAGAAAAAACCGGACTCAGACTGTTACTTGGTGAAGAACCTTCTGTAAAAGCGTATCAGGTTAAGAACCCTGCAAAACAAGACCCTGACTTTCCTGAAAAATATCTGAAGAAAAATTTAGAGGAGTTGCAACTGAAAGAGGAATTTCAAAAAGTTGCAGACTTGCTATGTAAGTATCTGAATGAAGAAAGCGATGGAAAACTTCAAATCAGGGTTTACCGCAAAAACTTTCTACATGCCAAGTGCTACATCTTTGGAACTGATGAAGAAAACGCCGTTGGAGTTATCGGTAGTTCCAATTTCACGAGGCAGGGACTTTTTGGCAACCTTGAATTGAACCAGTTCGAGGACAATAACGCTACTGTAAATTTTATTCGCAAAAACTTATCGCAGCATCCATCACACCGCACGTGGTTTGAGGATTTATGGAACGACAGCGAACACTGGTCGCAGATTTTTAAAGAAGAAATTTTGGCATTGAGCAAGCATGGGGGGCTGTGTTTCAGCGCTTATGAAATGTACATTCATGCTTTGTATCGCATTTACGGGCAGGACTTGCAAGACGAGAAAGAAAACAAGGTTGATATTGACGATCCCGGTTCGGGCAAACCGCAACTACTGAAATTTCAAATAGAGAATGCAAACAGTTTAATCAAAAAATTGGAAAGACAAAGTGTTGCCATGCTTTCCGATTCTGTTGGTTTGGGAAAAACTTATACTGCCATTAAAGTAATTGAATATTACAAGCACAACTTAAATCAAAGGGTTGTCGTAATTGCACCAGCCGGATTGATTCAGCAATGGAGAAAAGCATTTGACGATTTCCGGATGATTCATATTCTTGAAATATACAGTTTGCAGGATACACACAGAATTGAAGACATCAGAGAAAATTTAAGATCTATTCCGGTTGGATTATTTGTTTTTGATGAAAGTCATAATTTAAGATCTACCGGAGGTCAACGTTTTGAAGTTTTCATTAAATGGAGACAGGAAAACGAAAATGCGAAAACACTCATGGTTACAGCAACTCCCATCAACAACCAGTTAGCTGACCTGACCAATCAAATCATGTTGGGTTCAGGGGGTGATATTTTCAGGTTAGGTAGGTTTTATGACCGCAGCAGGCAGAAGTATTTTACCCTGAAAGAACGTTTGGAATTACTGCAAGCGGATATGCGAAAACAAATCCGCGAATATAAATTTATCAATTACCAGCAAATCAAAGAACAACTTACACCTTTGTTAAACCGCTTTATTGTGAGGCGTACACGACAAGGAATTGAAAAAGAATACCCGGATGGTTTGGAGATAAACGGCAAACGGCAAAAGTTTCCAAAATCATACCCCGACAATCTGGAGTATGAAGTGCCAAATCAATTCAAATCACAACTGCTTAAAATAGCTGAGCAAAATAAAGAACTGATCAGGGCGTTCAACTATGAAATAACCAGTCTGGCGGAATTGGAATATCTAACTCACCCACTTGACCTTTTTGAACATTATACTGAAAGGGAAAAACCAATCAATTCATCCCTGGAAATTATTTACACGGCATTATTGAGTTTGGGGTTTCCTTGTTACCGCTATAATATATACCGACATGCTTATTTTGGCAGAAGGCGGGGAGAATTAGAGTTGAATGCCGATGAAAACCGTGAATTAAGCAGACAGATTGGTATATACGGAATATTCAGAACGGTATTCTTAAAACGTTTGGAATCTTCTCTTTTCTCAATTAACAAATCCATCAAAAGTTATGAGGATAAACTCATAGACTTTCAAACTAAACTGGATAAATTCAATAAAATTATTTCAGTTAAAAATCTTTCGGCTTTGAATAAAGCCATTGATGCTTATAATGAACAAAATGCCGAAGAGGATGAATTGGATTTTGACATTGAATCGTTCGAAGAAACTGAACAGGAATTTGTTACTATTATAGCAGACGAAGCCGTTTTCAATGTAGCTCAGCTAAAAGACGACATTGCAAAAGATCTTTCCATAATCGGCATTTTAAAAGAACAAATTGCATTATTGATTAAAAAGGACGATAAGATTCAGGAATTGGCGAAACACCTTAATCAAAATGATGATAGAAAGGTTATAGTTTTTACGTATTTTGCCGATACGCTTAAATATCTTTCTGAAAACCTCCCCGGATATTTGGTGAAAGGCAAAAACATTGAGTTTGCACTTGGAACAAAAAGCGAGATTGAAGATTATGCCAAACGCTTTGCTCCTGTTTCAAAAAAATATGAACTTAAACAAGGCGAAAAAGAAATTGATTTCCTGGTCGCTACCGACAAGCTTTCGGAAGGACAAAATTTGCAGGATTGTGGTATGGTTGTAAACTATGATTTGCATTGGAATCCTGTTAGAATGATTCAACGAAACGGCAGGATAAACCGGTTGGGGAGCAAATTCGAAGAAATCTTCATTTATAATTTCCGCCCGACAGAACAATTAGAGCGCTACTTGCAGTTGGTTAGTAAGCTTCAAGACAAAATCAACCTGATTCGTTACACTATTGGAAGCGACCAGAGTGTATTGGACGAAGAACCTATTCCACAGGACTTTACAGAGGATTTATATAGCCGCGACGAAAAGAAACGGCTTGAAGCGTTCCGGAAAATATTTGAAACATCAGAATTATTGGCTGCCGAAGATTTATTCATGGACGACCTGAGAGAGTTTGACCGAAACGAAAGTTTTGATACTTCTTATAAAGAGTCGATTAAAGGTCTGCCAAAAGGCAAGTGGGGTAAAGTGCAGATGAAAAAGGATGATGATGATTATAACCATCTAGCACATATCATTGACGATAAAAATGAAGCCGGCTACTTTATAGCATACAAAAACAATAAGGGCGAATTACTCACTACGGCTGAAGGTTTATTATCTATACAGGCTATCAGCACAAACAACCAAAGATTTAAGGATATATTTAAAAACAAACCCAATGTGGAATCAGATATTCTGAACTATATTCAATCATACCAGTTCCGTGAAGGTGATTTTGTAAATGCATACAATAAATCTCAGGAAGCGGCCATCGCTTACATACGGAATAGCATGTTCGAATACCAATATCCATATGAAGATATCATGCAGGTTGAAAGTTGCTTGTTGTATTCTCTTAATGCTTATTTAAACAAAGAAAACATGAAATTAGTGCGTCAGGTGAACCGTATGTTGCGACAAAACAAGCATGCAGGCAGTGAAATAATTGATAAATTTATTGCACTTGCCAAACAATACAAACCTGGCGAAACTACCGATAAAGCTCCTCTAAGCGAAATAATTCAAATATTTGAATAACATGGAATTGACTAAAATAAATGATATCCTGGCCCAATTAGAAAATGATAAGTCAAACAGCCGTACTCATATTTTAACTTTAGCTGCAGCATTAATTGAGTGGATGGGCTTTCCTTTTGCCGAAAACGATAAACCGCGATTATTAGACTTTCAGACCCTTAAACTGAAAGAGTCTTTGGTTCCGGCACCTATCACAGGACAGGAACAATTATACAGACTTACTGCTGAGGGTCAGCCCATCCGTATTCGTTTTGCCGTGCTTAAAAAATTTGATAAAAAAATCGTTCAGTACCTGGTTGACAACAATGTCGGATTAACCAGCTATCAGGCAAGCATGAGGGGTATAAAACAAATTGAAGGACGTGAACCTTATATTGCCCAGCAGCCCTATTTTGTGCATTTTATAACTACTGCAAAATACGACAGACTTTGGATTGTATTTAATGATGGCGAACAAAAAAGAATATTGGTTTTCCGCAAAAGACTTTCTCAAACACAATTTATCAAAATACTTCCTGCCTGGCATAACATTTCTGCCAGATCAAAATCCGAAATGGCAAAGCTCTTTTGGAACAGCCTCGATGTAAAAGAGGTAAATAAAGAATTTTACAAACTTATAAAAGAACAATTCGACATATTAATTGGCATTTCTAAAGCGCAAAACAAAGATTTTGACGTAAGCATGACTAAACAATTTGCAGTAAGACTAATCGGGCGATATATCTTTTGCTGGTTCCTCAAAGAAAAAGAAATAATTCCCGAAGCGCTAATTTCGTCTGAAACTATTGAAAAATTTAAAGATTCCTATTTTCAAACCCTGCTCTCAAAGCTATACTTCAAAACATTAAATGCCGAGGTTACCGATTCTGCACGTATCGAAACAATCACCGCACTCGACGAACTGTATAAAAATATTCCTTACCTCAATGGCGGTTTATTCGATTGGCACTCTGAAGACGTTTTATTTGAAATACTTGATTTGAATGCATGGCTGATTGAATTTGTAAAAGTGCTCGAAAGCTTCGACTTTACAGTTGATGAAAGTAGCAGCCAGTACCAGCATGTAGCTATTGATCCCGAAATGCTGGGACGCATTTTCGAGAACCTGCTGGCAAGCCAGAACCCCGATACCGAAAAAATGGCAAACCAGCGCAAAGCCTTCGGCGCATTTTATACCCCGCGCGAAATTGTAGATTACATGGTAAATGAAAGCCTGAAAGCCTATGTAGAAACTCGGCTTTCCCCACAATTAGCCGAACCGGATAATAAAGTAAACGAGCCTGATGTTGCAATTAAAGGAACTTTATTTCAGGATATTATTGCCGAACCACAACCTGCTAAGTATTACAAAGCTGAGATTGCCGAAATCGGGCGCAAACGCGAAAGGCTTAAAATAAAAATTGATAAACTCTTTGCCCCCGATTGTTTCGAAAATCCTTTTGATAAAGATGAAACTTTTAAGTTGCGCAAATCTTTAAGTGAAATCAGTGTATTAGACCCGGCATGTGGTTCGGGCGCTTTTCCAATGGGTGTTATGCTGCGGTTGATGGAACTCCGCCAGATTATAGGACACGGACACCGGAATAACTACGATCTGAAAGAAGAAATATTAAGTAAAAACATTTTTGGCGTTGATATTATGCCTATGGCGATAGAAATTGCAAGGCTAAGGGCTTGGCTAAGCTTAGTTTTGGAATCCGATTACAAACCCGCCGACCGTAAAAATAATTTTGGTATTGCCGCACTGCCTAACCTCGATTTTAAATTTGTATGTGCAAACAGCTTGATTGATAGCGGATATGATGCTTTTCTTGAAAAATCTCACCACAATGCCACCCTTTACCGGCTCGATGGTGAAATACAGAAATTAGAACAACTTCGTAATTCATATTTCGACCCGCAGGGCGATAAAAACAAAAAAGAGGAACTGCAGAAAGAGTTCCTGAGAACCAGGGATTACATTAAAACCGAATTCAAAAGTTTAAAGAAAAGCTGGAACCTCGAAGATTTTTTAAGCAAAGTTGACGACTGGAACCCCTTCGACGACAGCCCCCCCTCCTCTTTCTTTTCACCCGCCTGGATGTTCGGCATCCGTAATGGATTTGATGTGTTGATTGGGAACCCGCCCTATGTTAGTGCTAATAACATGAAGTTTGAGCAACGTGTTTTTTTTAATAAATATAATTACTACACCACTTTGAAAGGCAAATGGGATTTATATGTTGCATTTGCGGAAAGATCTTTAAAATTATTAAAGACTAAAGGTACGTTTACATTTATTATGCCCTATGGCCTGCTTAATCAACCATTTGCTCAGAATATAAGAGCCTATATATTGGAAGATTATAAAATACTAAGTATCGTTGATTTACACAATAATAAGATTTTTGAAAACGCAACTGTACCTTCGTGCATTCCATTAATAAAGAGAGAAAAGAGTAAAATTCATGATATCCAGATTTTGGATTTTAAGAATGAAAAAATTGAAAAATTGCATATTGTTGGAATTGGCAAGTATCATGCAGCAACTCAACAAATGTTTAGGACTGAGGATTTAGATCGGAAAACCATTATTTTAGATAAAATCAAATATAAGAATGAAAATCTTGACACCTATTTCTACTGTTCAACAGGTGCCGAAATTCATGGTAAGGAAAAAAGGGAAAATGATGGAACATTAACTTCGGGAAAGAGCAAATTCGATGTATTGTATAATCAATACGAAGTTGGATTGATGCCATACATTGAAGGTTCAGATATAAAGAAATCAAAGGAAGGCAGATATTCCTGGCCAGATATTTCACAATGGCTCGACTATAGCAAGCCTGAAGAAATGCGGTCTGCAAAATTCAAGGAACTTTTTGAAAGTGAAAAAATAATAATTAGAGGCAGTTCAGGATTACTTAGAATATTAGCTATATATGATGATCGAAGAATATACACATCACATAAGTGTACAATTATCATTAAAAAATCAAGTCTCCCAAAGAATCATTCCCAATACTTAAGTAGCGATAAACTTGAACTTAAATACGTTATTGCAATTTTGAATAGTCATCTAATGGATTTTTACTATGAAAATGTCTATGGTGGCTTTATTGATGTTTACCCAAACAATTTGAAAGAACTTCCGATACCAGACTGTAATAAGGGGACTCAAAATGTTTTTGTTGATACTGTAGATAAGATCCTCAATCTTCGAAAAGAGGGAGAATCAACTGAATGTCTGGAAAAAGAAATCGATGTACTGGTTTACAAGCTGTATGAGCTTACATACGAGGAGGTTAAAATAATTGATAAAGATTTTTGGTTAAGTGAGGAGGAATAT
>Ga0209319_1000700_pt1 | contig 38505 bp, 61 predicted proteins | sample RifGroE2_FD_184000 | JGI IMG/M metagenome (GOLD analysis project Ga0209319, IMG submission 184000) | Groundwater microbial communities from Rifle, Colorado - Groundwater E2 (SPAdes) (version 2) | ecosystem: Environmental > Aquatic > Deep subsurface > Groundwater | place: Rifle, Colorado, United...
AAACCTCCTGGCCATGGCCCCGATAAGCACATTAGCAGGGCAATACAGCGTAGCAACTCAGGCCGTACCAGTAGCAGCAAAGACGTATATGGGCATAGCACCGGCACTACAGCCCGTTATCAGTATGCTACAGGAGCTAGCTTTGCCGGTCGGAATAGGCATGGCGATATGGGGGTTGATCGAGATTATCATTGGCAATCCAGGGGGCAAGGACAAAATTAAGTATGCTCTCTTGGGGTACATCGGGGTTTTCGTGATACCTTATTTTTTCTACCAGATCAAAGGGGCTTTGTCGGTTATGCCTTTGGCTATGGGATTGCTGGGGGTGGCGTAATTGCCTGCTGTTGCTGCTTGGCTTGTCGGGATGGGGCTGAAAAAGTTGGCCGGGTGGGTTGCTACACTTGCAGCAGCTGGTACAGCGTTCTACTACTATTCGTTTGAGATCTGCCTGATGGGTGCTATGATTTCGTTGTTTTTTAGCATGTTCGGATTTTCGCTGGCCCGGAAGGGTGTATTGTTTTCGGTGGCGTTGTATGTGGTTACTCAGGTATTGGGGGCGGCGATGAAATAAAAAACCGCCGAAGCGGTTAGTATTATCAATTATTTTGATATTTCTCTATTTTTTTCGCCATTTCCTGGTATTCTTGAAAGAACAAGGCGTAAGTTTCCGGATCGGCTAAAACTTCTTGATCAATTTCTTTTAGTCTAAGAGAAATTTTCCTAACTTCTTCTTCCGTTGCACTATCCATGATTCCGTAAATTTCTTCGGCACAATGTATTGCTGCCCAAATTACTAAGTTGGCCTTTTTTATTCTGCTGGCGATCTTATTAATTTCTCGTCTAGTCATTATTCTCAATCTCCTCCTCAATTAAACTTCTAATGTATTTACTCACGTCCATACCGCTTTTAGCGGCCAGCGCCTGAACAGTTAACCACTCCAGATCACTAAACTTAATCGAGTGGTTACGGCGAATTAAATCTTTCAAAGGTTTGCGGCCTGAGTTAGACCGCTTACCTCCGTGCTGGTTGGTCATATGTTTAGCCTCCTATTTGGTACATTAACTCTGATACATCTTTTATGGTTGCGCTGTTCAGGTCGTGTGTAGTTGATACATAAACTATATACATCCCATCGTCATCCTTGTAACGCTCGGCCAACCCTCTTAATCTACACTGCATCCCGTACTTATCAAAATTGGTACCGTGCTTCATTAGCGAAGGTATTTCGCATATTATGATTGACCTGCGCCCGTTGTAGTTATCATAATAGATACTTTGATTGTCCTGGTCATCCGCTTCACTTACGATAATGTGCAAGGTTTGTAAACAACTCCAGCGACTAGAGGCATCGTTTTTACTAAATTCAACATCCATCTTATCTTGGATTAATTGTGCTAACCAACTCGTGTCTTCAAGTTTTCTAACTGTATTCGATACCTTACGTTTCCTCATTTTTGTATTCCTCCTTTGATTTAAGTATTGATGTTCTTCATGTTTTAATATTACCACAAAATAAAATAAACGTCAACACGTTTTTCAGGAAAAGAAGGTGATTTTATGAAAAAGTTTTTTCAGTCTACTGCACTGGTACCTCAAAATAATCAAACAGACTACATAGACGCAGAATGGTACGAAACAGAGCAAAAACAGTGCTTTAATCTCCGCAGTCACTACCAAATAGTCGCGCCTGAGCATAAGGTTATCCGCATCCGTCCGGACACCAGCGCAAGAAACTGGCATACGGAGGATATAGCAAAAACTATTACGGATGCCTTCAAAATCCCACTTGACCGATTCTACTTCGAGGACGGTTGGAAACTCAGGTACCGGCAACCAGACCGGGCAACCTGGGAGATTGATTATACCCACGGGAGTATAGATTTCCTTTTGACAGTGCCGGGGGACAGGGTAGATAGCTGGGTGCGTCGGTTGTCTGGGATTTGGGATAAGTCAACTATCGCGGTCGATGATGATTACCAGGAAGGATGGGAGCCTGACAAAACAACTATATATGAGTTAGTTTACCGTAAACACGATATGTATTCTCTTATGACCGACAGCAAAAACAACCTACCACTGCCGTCACTCTTACAGGCAGTAAAATCTCTCGAGGTAGGCGACAAAGCCAAAGTATTCGTATTTTTCGACCCTGTAGGGAGGTTGGACTGGAACGCGACATACCAAGAAGCATGGGAAATGCTCAGGAACGGCAGGCAACCGGTCAAAAGAAATGGGGATGCTAGAGGTTATTTTCGCCTGGGCCTGACGTGTGCCGGGCAGTTTATGCAAGAGACCATGATCGGTATCGGTGACATGATTAAGTCGGATAATCGCGAAAACAAATACGCCAAGAAAGAAGTAGACCCGGAGGCAGGCCTGTTTGCCATAGAGAATCTAACATCGGCAACCAAGCGTAAGGGCAGTATGGGGGCGCTTAGAACATACCTTTGGGTAATAGCTCAGTCAGATGACAGGGGGCGCAGGGAGTCAACTGCCCGCACTCTAACAGCTGCCTTTGCTGACTTGGCATCCGATAACGAATTTGAGGCGAGGGAGACAAAGAACCGGAAGAAGAAGGCGACTGTCATAGAAACTATAACCACAAGGAGGTTGCCAAAGATGAAATTTAACTACAGCATTTTAAGCGCAGCAGAGGCAGGGAAGTTAATTCAGATACCAGGCCGGGAGTTGCAAGAGGATTACCCACAGGTGAACGGCATTAAACTGCAGGAGGTTACGCTGCCCGCAGAGCTGTTCGGTACTGTTGGTATACCCTTAGGGAAAGTGACAGATAGGGGAGTCACAAGGGAAGCAAAGTTGCCGATACACGATCACGACATCGAATGTAAAGGAGAGATAAATTATGGCAATATGGGAAGTGGTAAAACGGGGAGGGGAATCACTGTTGCTGTTACCGCTGTTACTTATGGTAGAACCGTTTTTTACTTTGATATGGCAGATGGTGATGCCATTAATCGGGTGAGGGATGCTTTGCCGATTGAGATACCAGATCATAAGATAATTGACCTTGATTTTGGCAACAAGCACTGGCCGATACCGCTAACATTGACCGATATAGCAATCCGGGGTAGTGCTGGAGATGAATTAGACGCTTTAGATGCCGCTGAAAAAATGACTGACTACATATACACTTTCATAAACCAGCTGGCCAACAGTGAGTTTTCAGACCGCATGGAGTATTTTTTAACACCAGTCGGTAAAGGCGTATTGACAGATCCGCGCCGAGGACTGTTGGACATTGTTTTAGCGCTGTCCTCTCCGGTCTACCGGGAGGAACTATTGCAAGACCCAGTTATTCTATCCCAGCCGGAAGTAGTTGACGTGCTAAGAGAGTTACAGCAAAAGGCCGTCAAAGGTAGTGACAAAACTCTAGTACAGCCAATATTGGATAGGCTTAATTTGTTGGCAGGGAAAAGAACACTAGCTAACATTTTTCTACAGCAGGAAAAGCTAGTTGACGGCAAACCTGCTTTGGATTTTCGCCAGATGATGGATGAAGGCGGGTATTTTGTCGGGCTCCGCATACCCAAAGCTGAACTGGGCAAAGACGGGGTTAACCGGGTTGCATCGTTCCTGATGGCCAAGATATGGTTGGCCACATTATCACGCCTGGACACGGCACAGAAAGATCGTAAACCGTTTTACACCATCATTGATGAGCCGCACAACTGTTTAGAGGGTACCGGTCCCTTGCTCGATGGTGAGATAGGAGTCGAAGCGAGAAAATATAGAAACAAAATGATTTTCCTTGCTCACAGCGCGGAGCAGTTCGGAAAGTACAAGGCTGGGATTTACGCCGGGGGGCCGTTCTTTAACTTTTTCAAGACGGAGCTGCAGAAGACTTTTACCGACCATGCTGAAAAATTAAATCCTTTAGAGGCCCGGAGCTTATATGAGCAGTTGCCGAAGCGCTGGGTGGCAGCCTGCAAGATGGAGCTACCTGGGACGGATAGCCTGCCTGCTTTTATCTGCCGCATGACAGCGCCGCCAAAGGCAGTCAAGGATCGGAGTTATCGGCGGGCTGAGTGTTCTAAGATGTTCGGGAGGCATTGGAAAGATGTTACTAAAACTATACAGGATAAAAGACGGATCACGCTGCAGGATGAGGCTTGGCGGGAGGAAAGGCAGGCTGAGGTTAAGGAGGCGCGGAAGGCAAAGAAATAGCTAACCCGAAAGGGTTTATTTTTTTTTCAGTGAAATACTGCTTGACATTAAGCGTACACCAGTGTACACTATAGATAATAGAAAACACGAGAGGGGATACGACAGATGACAATACCGGCAAACAAGGCCCGCATAATCATAACCGTAACCAAAGAAACAGAGCAAAAAATTGACGGGGTAGTAGATAAAATAAATAGCACCAAAGTTGGTAGGGTAAAACGTAGTGACATAGTAAACGCAGCTCTGGAAGAGTACTTGGGGAGGAATGAGTTTATCAGACAGCAATATAAAAATATTGTAGCTGACATACCCACATCCACAAGATCCGTTTTGGAGGGTAGGGCGAGTCAGTTATTGCAGTTTGCCAGATACGTAAGCGACAAAGAGCTGGAAATTAAAATAGCTGATTTATACATAAAATTAGCATCGGGGTAGGTGCTGGAATCCATACGCCAACCTGTACAAGCCTGTTTTTCCAATAAAATCAATAAAACCACTTACTACCCCATCTCTCTTAAGATGGGTATTTTGTTTTCCCCGTTTCTTAATCCGGCCATAAATAATCCACGCTTTTCCCCAATGCCTTAGCTATCCGTTTTGCCGTGGAGAGGTATATCTCTTTTTGATCATTAATTATTTTGCTGATTTCACCTTGACGGATACCCGTCCTTTTTGATAATTCTTCCTGTGTAATTCTCTTAAGTAACATAACTTCTCTCAGTCTGTTCAATGTCATCACCGAAATAAACTTTCTGTTATTTAAGACGCGTTTCCTCTGAAAAAACCGTTGTGCAGAATTTATAAGTGTACGCCTATAATAATGTGACAAGAATGTGACAAAAAATATAAGTGTACGCCTATAATTTGTATGATATTGGGTAAAATGTCGCAAGAGATGTAGTTTTCGAGGTGCTATTCTTACAAATTTCGACACGCCTTTAGGTGTATACTGAGAGGAAGCAAAGTTGGGAATAGGTAGCAATATAGCAAAATTTCGCAGAAAAAAAGGATGGACACAGGCAAAGCTGGCTAAGGAGACAAGGTTAAGTCGTGGATACATAGCGTCCATTGAGGAAGGGAAGGGCAATCCAAGGCTGAAAACTTTGGCGATTATTGCAGAAATATTGGGGATAGGGATAGAAAAACTCATAGAAGGGGAGAAAAAGCAATGACAGAAATAGAAGAACGTATATTTGTAGTTGCGTATAATGATACTAGGAGAGATTCGGAATACACGGGTAACCTAGATAGAATAATAGGCCTTGGTCATGTTATAATGAATCATCTGGGTTCTCACCGCTCGTTACTTCTGGAATATGAAATGCTAATTGGTCTTTGTCAGGGAATATATATGGAAAACGTCTACCACATTGGTTTGAAAGATGGGCTAGAAAAGGCTAATGAGGCATAGCCATGCCCAACAAAATGCCTAACAAAATTCTTAGATTTATAAGAACATTGTTAAAAGATGTCTAAACGATACGCAAAAAGCAATAAAACCTCTATATTTATTAGGGGTTTTATTGCCGCATTATTACTGTATTTTTAAAATGTTGCGTGTTACGCATCAAATAACTATCGAGGGGTAGTTACCTAGATTCAACATAAAACCCTGTATCCCTTTAATATCAACGGTTACAAGGTTTTGTGTTAGGCTAGAAAACTGTCAAATGCCCAACAAATGCCCAACTGAATATTTAAAAAAAAATAGGCCGCCTACTTGGTGGTCTTTTTGTTTTTCTTCTTTTCTGGTGGTCCGTCAAACATATTTCTAATGTTGTCATCGATCTCAATTTGCCTGTCAAGACCAAGATGCTGATATACGGTTTTTAGGATGTTTATATCATGACCGAGTCTTTGGGCAGCGTATTGATCCGGCACTCCTCTGCTGTATAGCCAGCTGGCATGATAGTGCCGGAGATCATGGAAACGGATGTCTGGAAGTTTTTTATGATCAATTAATTCCCCGAAATAACCAGAATAATAATCAGGACGTAAGTTAAAAATCCTCTGACTAATAACGGTTTGGCTCTTCCTGAGTTCATCCAAAATGCCAATCAGGTAGGCAGGCACTACGACTTCACGTATGCCGTTATCTGACTTAGGCTTCTTATCCTCATATTCCTTTTTATCGTTAATACTATAACTCTCATCGACACGAAGTTTTCCCTTCTCCCAATCGATACCATTCCACTTAAGCGCAAATATTTCACCGCGGCGAAGACCGCACCAAGCAGCCAACAGTACAATAGGTTCATCCCGAGTACCTTTCACTGCATCATGTATTTGTTGCATTTCCGTGTCTGATGGCACTTTAGGGACGTATTTTTCTTCTTTAGGTAACTTAATATCTCTTGCAGGGCTTTTGTGTTTTAGCGCGTCCTCCAGGATACGTTTAAGATTTGTCATTATTCTTTTAACAGTTGAATTAGCTAGTTTTCTCTGTTTTTCGTTCATAAACTGCTGAACGTGTATTTCGGTCAATTGATTTAACTTAAGTTGACCGAAATACGGCTTATAGTGAGCATTGTAATACATTTTATATAAAACAAAGGTGCCCGGTGAAAAGCTATTCCTGTTTAATTCCAACCATTTTTCAATCCAAGCCGTAACCCGGATGTTTTCGACATGTACAAAAGTTCCTTCCGCTATCTCCTGTTCAAGCTCCCTGGCAGCCGCTTTACACTCTTTCATCGTCGGGCGGGTAACGTATTTAAATAATTGTTTCCCGTTTACATCCCTGCCAACATACACAGTGGCTTGGTATGTCCCGTTTGGGCGTTTTTTAATACTTGCCATTATCTCACCTCTGATTTAAAAAATATTGCCTTGCCTAAAATATGAATTGTTTTAACCTCCTTTTTGGTAAATATCATGTCAGGATAGTTAGGATTTTCAGCCCGTAGAATTACGGAGCCGTCAAGCCTGTACAACCGTTTAAGCGTTGCATCCTGCTGATCTATGAGAACGGCGCAGATTTCTCCGTTTTCTGCATCCGGTTGTTGTCGTACATAGACAAGGTCGCCATCCAGTATCCTGGCGTTAATCATGGAGTCACCCTTAACTCTAAGGCAGAAATCGACATTGATATTTTCAGGTACATATTCGTAGCCCTCTATATATTCCTGAGCCAGTATTGGCTGACCGGCAGCGATAGTTCCGACTACGGGTATTTTCTTGCAGCCTATTTTGTTTTCAAGGTATCTTTCGGCTCCTTCGGTACCCATTAGCCAGGTAGGATTGATGTTATATTTTTCTGCTATTGCCTGAATTGTTGGAATTTTAGGAGAAATATTTCCAGTTATATATCTTGAAATTGTTGCATTGCTTAAATGCAAATGTTCGCCAAGTGAATAAGTTGTGTCATTAAACTCTAACATCAAATCTGATAACCTTTTCCTAAATATGTCTTTATCGAAATATCTACCCACCAAGATGACCTCCTTTATATGATGTTATTATAAATCTAAACACTAATAAATGCAATAACATTTGCAAAAAATACTTAAAAAATGTTGCAATACGTATTGACACAATACAACAAGATTTGTATAATAATTCTTAGGTGATGCAAAACGCATTAACAAGCGGGGGTGAAATATATGACTAAAAAAAGAAAATACCCGGAACTTACAGCATTAAAGGGTAGGATTAGAGAGAAAAAAACATCGTACAGGAAACTAGCTATCGAGTTAAACATAGCAGTTAACACATTATCGGATAAAATTAACGGTTTTTACCCTGTTACTGGGCCAGAAATAGAGAGATTGGCTACGGTGCTCGATATTTCTCCTAAGGACATCGCTATTTATTTTATGCCGTCATACTGCAAAACGCATCAGGAAACGGCATAACTTAGTTGAACTTGCTTTAATATCAACTGACTAGCAAATAGATTTATAGGAGGCGGTTGATATAAGCGGAGCGCATAACCATCGGGGAGAGGACATTGGCCCGTATAGAGGGCAGTAAAAAGAAACGTAAGAAGAAACCATTAAAATTAATAAAGTTATAAGGTGGTTAAAAAAAATGTTGTATAAACTTTTAGCATTCAAAGGCACTAATAGAGAATTCCGCAGGTGGTTAAGACTAAACAAATTATGGCTACAGCAGTAACCGAAAGGTGCAGTTTTTCTGAATCAGATTTAGAGTACATTTGTAAATACTGGCAGGTCGATGGTGCAGAAATGATAGCCTACGCGCTTGACAGGTCAGTAGAGTCGGTAAAATCCAAGGTTAAGAAGTTAAGGAAAAAGAAACTATTCGATTATTATAAAAATCTGAATAAGCACTGGTGATGCTGATGGGAGAGACAAGGGATAAGAAAATAGCCGAGATGGTCAGAAATGGTTTAAGTGTGGAGGACGTTTCTGTGCTGTATGGACTGGCTACCATGACTGTAAAAAAATATTTGTAAAAGGTACGAACCTGATGATTTGCAAGCGGTTAACGCTCCTATCAAATACGAGAAGCGGGCAGGTAGGCAAAAGCCTATTAAGGATTACGCGGTTATCCAGTGTTCCGATTGTAGCAGATGGGTAAAACCGACATCCGGCATCCGGCACACAGATAAGATGTAAGGCATGTGCGAGGAAGGTTAGGAGGGCAAGGTATGAAGCGAAGAAAAACGAGAGTACAAAAGACAGAGGGGGAACTAAGACAAGCTAAAAAGACTATTTCCGATTTGGAAAAGAGCATAGCTGCCCTGTCTGAGAGAATCGAAGACGTCCATAAGCAGAGCGAAAAACAAGCTGTCAGTCTGCACAAATACCTTATATCGGCAAAAGTCGATACCCAGGATCTGAGGGAAGAAACGGTATTTGATTTGAACAGCTTGAAGCATAACCTAGATACGTTTAAAGATGTAACCCGAGTCTATGGGCGTAAGATAAACTGTTTATACAAAACCGCCGAAAAGTTAGAAAACCAGTCAGACGAACTACGCGCACTACGCGCACAGGTCTATTGTATGGCCAGTAGCAGTCTGTGGAAAAGGTTAACTCGTTGGATGATTAAGAAAGCGGGATGCAGATGATATATAAATATCCCAGGATCAAATTTGCCGATACCAACACAGTGGAACAGCAGCTAGAGCATATCCGGTCAGAGGTTGTCGAAGCTATACAGGCCTACAACGCTGGGAAGCTCGGCGACATGGACATTGAGCTACATGATATTGGCCAGAGTGTTGAGACGCTCCAGCGCATGAGAGAAGAACAGGCGGGAGTTAGTACAGAGGAAGGTAAAGTGGACATGATACAAAAAAATTATATTAGGGGGTATTACGAAAGTTGAAAATTATTAAACCTTTCGCAGTTATTCCGGTAGGGGAGTTAGACCCGAAGAAGGTACAAGCTATCGAGCGATACGGTCGTATTTGCTACAAATCTGAGGACTTGATTACCGCTGATAGTGCTGAAAAGTTTGTTGTTGGAATCATTAAATCGGGGCATGAGTCTGTTATCGAGCATGAAAAGGCTACTGTCGTTATCGTATGCGACCGGGGCGTAACACATGAAATCGTCCGGCACAGGATAGGCAGTTATAGTCAAGAGTCTACCCGTTATTGCAACTACGGCAAGGAAAAGTTTGGGCAGGAGATAACAGTAATCGAACCTTACTTTTATACGGGTGAAAGAGTTATAAGCAAAGAAGACTGGAAAAGAGCATGCGAGGAAGCTGAATACAGGTACCTTAAGCTTATAGGATTGCCAGCAGGTACACCGCAAGAGGCAAGGTCGGTACTGCCAAACAGTTTAAAAACCGAGATAGTGGTAACATTCAACATGAGGGAATGGCGGCACTTTTTCAAGTTAAGATGCTCAGCAAAGGCGCATCCGCAAATGAGACAAATCGCTATACCGCTTTTGCTAAAATTCCAGGAGTGCTTGCCTGCTTTGTTCGCTGATGTGTGTTACGACAGAAGTTTTCCGGCAGAACACTACGCGGAAATTAGGGAGGGTAATTGATTGGGTATACGAGAGATTAGAAAGTTAGGCAAGGATTTTTGTGAGACAGAGGGATCACAGCACTATAAAGATGGCGGTGTTGAACCGATTGACCTGATTATTAGCAAAGGTTTAGGAATAGATTTTTGCATAGCTAACATAATCAAATATGCTGCCCGTTTTAAAAATACAGGTAATCTTGAAGATGTTAAAAAAGCAGTTGATTATGGCCACATTCTAGCTGGTATTGAATTGGACAAGCTACAAATTGCCCGAGGTAAGTTGGAACCTGATGTAATACCAGTGCCAGCAACTGAATTTGAAGCTAAAAGCTGCTCAAATTGCGAGCATGAGTATAAAGACGATAGAAAAGAACCTTGTATCACTTGTCTCACTCGCGGTGCTGATGATGCCGAAATTAATGATGATGCATCTGCTGACGCAGAAGGTTTACGTATGTGGGCACCTAAGCCTGATAAAAGCTGCTCGAATTGCTATTTAAATAACTCTAAAACGTGCAGTCCTGCTATAGAGAAGATTTGTAAAGCTAATAACCTATCAAGCTGGGGTAAGATACTCGAATTCTAGGAGGTGCTGAATTTGGCAGACTCTGAGAGCGCGTGGCAAAAGTTTGTTAGAAAAACAAAGGTCAAAATACAGGAAAAATGCGGTACTTGCATAAGTGGCAGACAAACTGCTGCAGGTGTTATGTGTGTAGAAAATCCAGTTATAGCTTATGACTGTAGGCACTGCGAATTCCAGTATCACGAGGCAAAGCATGGGTAAACGATATCTAAACAGGGATGAAAAGAACCAGACGTTAACCTTGGCGGCGTTTATAGGATTTATGTCAGAACGGGCAGAAGAGAGCGCTAAACTTGGAAGGTCTAAGGACCTGGTGAAGTTTTTGCGAACATCTAAAACGTATGCTGACAAGGCACTGGCGTTAATCATGTTACCGTTGGATAACGACGAGAAGGACAAGCTGCTTGAAGAAATACCTAAAATGTCAGTTGTCACGAAGTACAAACGTGAAGCTATACGGGAGTTTGAAGAAGCGAAAAAGATTGATAGCGTTACACCGGTTAGCACAGATGATTTTTTGGATATCGTGGATCATGCTTTGGTTATCTGCCGAATGTGTAAATTGACAAGCGAGGATGCAGATACATGCCGACTGAAAAAGATGTTTATCCAATACGATATTGAACCGCTGGACTTGAACGCGCCGTTTGGAAAATGTCCTTATCAATACACCTAAGAGGTGAGATATGAACAAACTGCAAGGATTTAAAACTTTGCGTGAATTAGGTATACCTGCGGCACCTTGGAAATTTATGACCGCTGATACAGAGTTGAGCAAAGGCTTGTTGTGGACTGTCAGAACAGCGGTTGAAGTGGGCGACGATTATAACCTACCCAGGGCAGTAGGGGTTACTGCTGAGGTAGCAAAGCAAAAATACTTAGAGTTTAGTAAGCAAGGTTTGAAAGTTATCTACTACCCGTACTTTAAGGCTTTAACCAGCGGAGTAATAGACATTTCAGAAAAACATATAGTTATCGAGGGCGTTTATGGCGACTTGTGGAAGCTTGTTACAGAGGATAGACCAGACTTTAGGATTATGTATGCTCGGGGTTACTTTTATAACTGTAACGTCCCTACTGATGGGTTCATAAGACTTTTAGGTTATGCTAAGCAGGTTTTCGCTAAGATGAAAGGTTTTATTGAAATGGACAAGCACATATACCTTGAATGGTCATTTGCACAAAACGTCAATTATCTTAATCTGCCAGATGATGAACATTACTTAGTGTTTTACGAGTGTAGGGTTATAAATTAGGAGGGGTTTTATGGGCAATACTTTGGTAACAAAAAAGTGTCCTGTTTGTGGGGATATGTTTGTACCGCGTAACAACCGACACACCTACTGTAAAACCAGTTGCCGTAAAAGTAACAACCGGACTAAACATCTTGGTAGTGGTGTTACAGTCAGAGGTAATCAAGTTACTGTTAAAGGCGCGGTAAACGTGGCACTGTTTGCTTTAGGATTATAAATTATGATATTGAACCTTTTAACCTGGAAGCACCAGAGGGGAAATGCCCTTATCAATACACCTAGGAGGTGATTTGGGATGTTAGAGATCGGCTCTAATTTAAGCAACTTACTCCAAAGTATAGTTGTAATAGGAGGTTTTTGTTTCGCTTGGTGGGTATTCTTCAAATAGGAGGGGTTTTATGTGGAAAGGTGGGGTTTTTATCAGGTAGGATTTAATGCTGGATTCCTGGGGCAGGCAAGATGCTTACCAGACAATCCGACAGACAAAGAGCAGTACAAAAAGGGTTACAGGGACGGAGTAGCGAGGGCAAGACGGAAACAACCGCTTGTTAGGATGCTACATGCCGTATTGCAGGGAAACAAAATGCTGGAGGTGTAGAATTGGAAGCTGAAACATTCAGAAGAAGTATTGCTTATGTAGGTGCTCATAGGGCGTTTGGTGTTGATTTAGCTACCGAACCGGATAAAACAGCAGTAAAAAAGTTTATCAAACCGTTGCATAAGCACCCAAGGACGAAAGATGGTAAAAGAGTAGTTAGCTTGTCCGAGCACAAAAAGGCAAAGCGTAAAATGGCCCGGAAGTCGAAACAGCGGAATCGTAAGTATGCCAGTTAATATCGTTAGCTTTTCTGGTGGTAAGGACAGTACCGCGCTTTTGCTTATGATGAAAGAAAAGGGTATACAGATTGACGAAATTATCTTTTGTGATACGGGGAAGGAATTCCCTGCCATGTATCCACATATCGAAAAAGTTGAACAGTATATCAGAATGCCGATTACAGTTATCAGGGCAGATAAGTCTTTTGACTATTGGATGTTTGACCATGTTAAAACTAAAGGTAAAAGTAAAGGCAGTATCGGTTATGGTTGGCCGTTACTAAAATCCCGATGGTGTACAGATCGCATGAAACAGGCACCGGTTAATAAGTACCTTAAATGTAAATACGATGATGATTTTGTGGAGTATATAGGTTACGCGTTCGACGAACCTAAACGGGTACGGGGGGGGTTGCTTAAAAACCAACTGATACCTTTGTACGACTGGAAAGTTACCGAAGCAGCGGCGCTCAGGTACTGCTACGAAAAAGGTTTTGATTGGGATGGGTTATATGAACATTTTGACCGTGTAAGCTGTTGGTGCTGCCCGTTCCAAGGGATTAAAGAGCTTAGAAGTCTTTACTTCTTTTATCCCGAACTGTGGGCAGAGCTTAAGGACATGGATGCTAGATCTTTCAACAGCTTTAGGTATGACCACAGCTTAGACTCCTTAGAACTAAGATTTAAAAATGAATTAGTGGGTTAGTGAAATACCGAAAAATATCAAATTAAGGAGGTGATTAAGATAACTTTATCAGCTTTAATCCAATTAAATAATATGCTGGAAGGCGCAAAAGCTGACTTGGAAAAGTCGCTGCAGGGTATAAGAGGTAAGGACTGGTGGCACGAAGGAATTGACAAGGATAAAAGACCATCTGTTAAAATCCTGTTTGCCGAGCTTACCGCGACTGAGGAAAAGATTAAAAAGCTTGGCGTTATGAAAATTAGTTCGATGGATTGGAGAGATAAGGACCTGCTAGACGATTGGTTAGTCGAATACGGGATTATGGGTTATGCGATTGCAGAAAAGGTAAAGGAGGGAACTATCTAAATGCCAACCACTATCAATGTTCTTGAGCTTGCCAAAGGGGCTATCCAGGAACAAATCACGAACGAACTGGGCAAGGTGCTGAACAACTTAGCTGATCCGAATACGGATTTTAAAACCAAGAGGAAGTTAACTGTTACGCTGGAATTTGTTGTAGACGAAAACAGGGAATCGGTAGCATGTTCAGGGCAGGCAAAAGCTACTCTGGCACCGGTTAAACCGATTCTGACAAGGTTAAACCTGGACACTGACCGTAAAGGTAACGCTGTAGCTGTGGAGTATGTCAAGGACAATCCAGACAGTAGCACAGCAGAAGTTTATCAGTTAAGGAGTGTGAATTAGTGTCTAAATTTGAAGGGGTTGACGATGTACCAGAAATACTCACCACTGAGCAGGCGGATTATGTTTATGCTTTAGCTAAAGATATAATTTGCGACAGTTTGAATGCGCAGCTGAGAGACATCGTTCTATTGTTAGGGTTACCGAGAAGGCAGGAAAAGGCTTTAAAAAATCTAATTATTGCCGCTTTAAGCGACTATTTACACTGTTATCGGCAGGGCATCGATTTAGTGACCGCCGAGGAAGACGATAACGAAGCACCTGAGATTGTTACCCATGTTGACGCTGTTTGTCCGTACTGCGTCGAGCATTTTAACAGCATGGTTATTCTCACGGAGGATGAAAAACAGGACGGCGTAACAGTTAAATGTTTATTAACCGAAACCTGCCCGCACTGTGATAAGGAAATGAAAGTAGTTAATCATTCGCCTTGTGTTGATGTTAACGTCAGGCAAGAGTTTATAAAAATTGAAGAAGGAGTGAAATAATTTGAGTTTAACCGCTGATGCAATTGAAAAGATTTTACAACTGGCACCGATGGAGCAGGTACTTTTGAATGGTGTATCGTACCAGACCAAGCAACTTTATCGCAAAAGTGAACCTGCGCCTAAAGTTTTCACCACTCAAACGCTTGTTAGTCTGGTAGAACTCATCAACAAAGAACATAACCATAACAGATTAGACGATCTAATTATACATGTAGCAGATCCGACTGTAGTTGATGTGTACAGCGTACTAAGGGGAGACCTGGGACGGTTCCATATTTACAAAGCTGTGGCAGAGTTACCACAGCAGATGTTCGAGCAGTATCAAGATTTAGAAAAAATGGTCATCGGGTTAAAATCAACTTTCGTTCAGTCTGATAACCGGGATGCACTTGTAACCTTGTTGGGTAATATCACGGAGGAAGCAGTAAAAACCAGTGCAGATGATGGTATCAGTCAGACAGTTACTGCTAAGACAGGTATAGCTACTGTTAGCAAAGTGCCAGTCAATCCGATTCAACTGTTAGCACCTTACAGAACTTTCGTTGAAGTCGAACAGCCTGAAAGTGAGTTTTTACTGAGACTGCAGAACGGGCCAAAAGCAGCTATTTTTGAAGCTGACGGTGGAGCTTGGAAAATGGCTGCCAGGGCGAATATCAAGGCGTATTTCGAGGACAAGCTTGCTGACCTGATTAGCCTGGGCAGTGTCGTTGTAACTGAATAGTTAACAAAGGTAGGTAAAACAGCATGAGATTAGTCAGTATTGTAGGTGTTGATTATGCCATTAATCCTAATTTTTTGGAGATTGGCGACAAAGTAAAGTTAGTTAAAGAACCGGAGAATCAATTTGACAAAGAAGCTGTAAAGGCGCTTTTCCATGATAAGAAAGTCGGTTATGTTGCCAATAGCACTAAAACCGTTATGCGCGGGTGCCATAGTGCCGGTTACATCCTTGAAAGTGTCGGTGTGCATGGGTTGAACGCTGAAATCATCCTTAAGCATGAACATGGTTTGATTGCTCTGTTAGATAAATAATTAGCTTTGAACCTGCGAAGACGATGGCAACCTGTAACATTGCTCGACCTCGGACCGCAGAGGGCAAACTCGTCACGATTCGGTGGAAGCCCGGCAGGTTTAAATATTAACTAAATTAAGGAGGTGCAAAGCTTATGTAGTCGCTAATGATTTACCTTACCCACTCTTATAAACATACAGAAATTAAAAATTGCGCCTCAGTCCGTTGTCGCGGTTAGAGGCGCCAACAAAAAATTATCCCACATTAATTATAACGGAGGTTTTACATTTTGGATATTAATTTAAATGTGACTATAAATGCACCGGAATTGTGCGCTTCGCTTAATAATCTTGCTGCATCCTTAGCTATGAGCAAGACTACTGGATTTGTTGCTGATACCACTACCGATAAATCCAATTTTACTTTTAAACTTGCCGATACAGCTGCCGCTGGCGAACCTGTTACCCATAACGCTGAAACCGTTGATTTGCCGACAACTGACAGGAATGATGATGCTACACGGGTAGAACCTCCCGCTGTTACCGATAAGCCGGAAACAACCGAAACAACGAATGGCAATCCTGCTCAGGATACCGACGAAGCTGATAGTAAACCAGCTACCGAGGAACCGCCGAAAGAGGAAGTGCAAAAAGTTGAGCTTGAGGTAATACGCGGCATTCTCAAAGGGAAAGTCGAAGCCGGCAAAAAGGATAAAGTGGCTGCTTTCCTTGCCTCTTACGATGTCAAGAAGTTAACCGACATTCCCGCTGATAAATTCACCACTGAAATGCAGGCGAAAGCTGAGGCGATATAGTTGGGAGATCATGCAAAGCTTTCCCCTTCGGGGGCCAGTCGCTGGATGAAATGTACTCCTTCCGCAATGCTTGAACAGAACTTTCCCAGGGAGAGCAGCAACTACGCTGAAGAAGGTACACATGCACACAAACTGGCTGACTTGATACTGAGTAAGCAGCTAGTGGGTAATATTAAACCAGCAGCGTTTAAAAAGAAACTTGCAGACCTACACGCGAACGCTTTTTACAACGCTGAAATGGAAGAGTCAGTAGGGTTATACACCACTCAGGTTACCGAAAAATACATGGCGCTGAAAAAGGATTGTCCTGATACGCTGGTACTGTTGGAGCAGAAACTTGATTTCTCTCCGTGGGTGCCTGGTGGGTTTGGCACCGGTGACGTTGTACTGGTAGCCGATGGGGTATTAGAAGTAATCGACTTGAAGTATGGAAAAGGGGTGCCGGTATCAGCAGAAGGTAACCCACAGATGCGTTTATACGGGCTGGGAGCTATCAGTGCTTACGAAATGTTGTATGAGTTTGCTACCATTCGCATGACCATTATGCAACCGCGCCTGGACAGCGTATCGACTGAAGAAATGTCTGTAGCAGATCTACTTGCTTGGGCAGATGCCGAAGTAGTGCCTAAAGCTAAAATGGCCGATTCTGGTGAGGGTGAATTTTGCGCAGGTAAGCACTGCCAGTTTTGCAAGGCACGTAATACCTGCAGGGCAAGGGCAGAGTACAATCTGGAGTTAACTAAATACGACTTTAAAACTCCGGCGCTGCTAGATGAATCGGAGATAGCGGATATTTTGGGCAGGTTAGAAGAACTGACAAGCTGGGCAGGTCATATCCAGTCATATGCTCTGGATCAAGCTGTGAATCATGATGTCAAGTGGCCAGGGTGGAAGCTTGTTGAGGGTAGGAGTAACCGCAAAATAACTGATAAAGACGCTGCCGCAATGCTGCTTATAAAAGCTAAGTATAAGTACAAACAGGTGTATAAACCTAAAGAGCTTTTAGGCATAGGTGACTTGGAAAAAGAAATCGGTAAAAAGAACTTTAGCGCTTTGCTGGGTGAATTTATTATTAAACCTGCAGGCAAACCTACTTTGGTGCCGGAAAGTGACAGAAGGCCGGAGATACAATCAATGGATTCTGCAAAGTCTGATTTTGACGGGTTGGATTGATGGCGTACGGAGATTGGAAATGTCCAGAAGGTTGTAAAGGTGTACCTATATATGGTTACACATGCCCGGACGATTTGGCACCTGATGAACCGTGCCCGCTTGGAATATTAGAAGACGAAATTGAGGATAAAAAGGAGACTAAAAAATATATGGCAACAGATAAAAAAGACACTAAAATCGTTATTGGCCCGTTAAGACTGAGTTACCCGAAACTGTTCGTGCCTGAGGAAAATGACCAGGGCGTTTTGAAGTATGGTGCTGCTTTCTTGGTGCCTAAGTCGGACACTAAGACAATTGCAGCTATCAACGCCGCTGTGGAGGCCGCAAAGACAGCAGGCGTAGCGGATAAGTGGAAGAACAAAGTCCCGCCTAATCTGAAAATGCCTTTGCGCGATGGGGATACAGAGAAAGATGCGCCGGAATATGCGGGCCACATGTTCTTCAACGCTAACAGCAATAACAAACCTATTGTTCTGGACAGGGCCAAGAATAAGCTTGATGAAGACAAATTCGGGGATGTTATTTACGCAGGTTGTTACGTATATGGCAGCTTTAACGCTTTTGCTTTTGACGCCAAGGGTAACAAAGGCGTGGCGTTAGGATTGCAAGGCGTGATGAAGTGGGCAGACGGTGAACGCTTGGCCGGTGGCGGATCAGTGGCAGACTTTGATGGTATCGAAGCCGAAGTTGATACCGACGATATGGGATTATAAGCTAATTAGTTAATTATCAGGCGGGTAGCAGTTTTGTTACCTGCCTGTGTTGAAAGGATTTGAACGGTTTGGAAGCCGATATCTGCAAAATACCTTGTGAAGAATGCACCTTTAAATGTCACCATCTTGTTAAAGCTCACAGGAAACTACAAGTTAAACCGGTTGTAGACGGTTATGCAGTCCTGATTACAGATAAAGAAGGTAAATTGCTTGATGTTGAAGATCTGTATTGCAACGATGATGGTGTACGCGATTGTATCGAAGGTGGGGGCACTAAGGAAGAATTTGACTATGCATACGAGCATAAAGACGCTAAGTTTGTTTTATTCTTTGCCTACGTTACTGAGGAAGTAGGTACCTATGAATATAGAGATTATGAGAGCAGCGCTCAGAGTATCCAAGAAGTTGTGCTCGTAGGTGACTATCAAGAACATTTTAAGCGACAGATATTAAAATTAGCTGAATACGCTAATTATACAGCAAAAACAGAAGCTAAAGTCTTAAATCAAGACGGTGATTTTTTGGATATGTGCGGTCAGTACCAAGAATTTTATGGTGAGTGCATTATCCTACCAGAAACTTGGAGTAACGCTAAACCGATCAATGTTACCGATTTATGGGAGGATTAAAAACTAAAGTAGTTCACTGCAAAAAGCGAAAGTTTGATGTTTACATCGGCAGGCCATCCAAGTGGGGTAATCCTTTCTTTATCGGCAAGGACGGATCGCGGCAAGCAGTTATTGACAAGTACGAAAAATACATCTTGTCAAGGCCGGATTTGCTGGCTGACTTGCATGAACTAAGAGGGAAGACGCTTGGATGCTGGTGTAAACCTAAACTCTGTCACGGTGATGTTTTAGCTAAATTAGCGGATAGTTTGGAGGTTGATGATTTGGGGGATTGGTTTTTCGGTAAAGATTGTGCTTCACAAACAATGCTCAACGATGCTTTTGCTTGTAAAAGAGATTCCAAGTTTTACGTATGTTGTCCGGAAAGTTGCCCGCTTGAAAAAGAAATTGTTAAGAAAATAGTCCAGGTCACCTTTGCGGGTAACAACGAAGTAAGATATGACTTCTTCACCGACTTGGATCTAAATGTCGGGGAGGATGTTGTTTGTCACACTGTCAGAGGCTTTGGCATCGGTAGGGTTGTCGGGCATGTTGAAACTTCTACTAAAGCGAGAGATTGGATTGTTCAGAAAGTTGATGTAGAGAGATACAAAGCACTTGTTGAGCGTGACAGACAGGCACGGGAAATCGATGATATGTTGGGGTAGGTGATAAATTTGTTTGGTGATGGGTGTGATTCGAGGGTTATCAGAGCAGGGGCGTATGTTTGTAAAAATGGTTTTTCACACTACCCTTGTACGCCTGCAAACTGTACTAAAGAGGTAAAAATTATCGACACTGATAAACTTGCCGGTAAAGTATTTCAGCATTTTAAAGGTGGCATTTATTTAGTTTTAAACGTTGACAACTACACGCATACAGTTAAGTATATGCGGTTATCCGACAAAGAAATATTTGATAGGGATTTTGACGAATTTACAGGTAATAAAGAGTTACCCAGTGGTGAGGTTGTTAAACGGTTTAGATTGTTGGACGGTTACAGCTTCACCGATGGCGCGCAAAATGAGCGGGAGCGCATATTGGATTTGATTGACCATGAGATTGAAAATCCTCACAAAGACCGCGACATGGATTATGGTTTATATAGAGCTAAAAAGCTAATCGAAAAGTCAGTGGGTGATTAGATGGATGTTAGTTATATGATCCAGCAGATGCAACTGCAGAAGTGCATCGGAGAACTTAGAGCTTTAGCAGTTAGCTTTTTTATACCTACTGGAGAAAAAGGTGGGGAAATGTACGACAAAATGAAGCCTACCATAGAAAAAATGATCGAAGAACTTGAAAATGAGTGTGGTTAAATGACAGTCCTCAGTATAGATTTAGAAACCTTTTCCAGTGTCGATATAAAAACCTGCGGTGCTTACAAATATGTAGCGTCGCCGGATTTTGAAATATTACTTTTCGGGTATGCGATTGAAGACGGGCCAGTTCATGTTGTAGATTTAGCAAACGGTGAAGAAATACCACTTGTTATACAGATTCTTCTAACCGGTGAAGAGATAACAAAAACCGCTTATAACGCTAATTTTGAACGCTTATGCCTAAATAAACACTTCAGTATAAAACATCCGATTGATCAATGGAAATGTACTGCAGTCCATGCCTTGACTTTAGGACTACCGGGCACATTGGATGCGGTTGCAAAGGTTTTAAACATGGAGCAGCAAAAAGACACTTCGGGTAAGGCGCTAATTAGGTACTTCTGCCAACCATGCAAGCCAACCAAAGCTAACGGGTTTAGGACAAGAAACCTGCCAGAACATGCACCTGAGAAGTGGGAACAGTTTAAGGAATACTGCCGGCAGGACGTTGTTGTTGAACGGGATATAAGAAAAAGGCTTGAAAAGTATCCCGTCCCTGCTGCAGAACATAAATTGTGGTGCCTTGACCAAAAGATTAACGATACGGGAATCAGGATTGATCAGCAGCTTGTTACTAACGCTATCGCTTGTGACTTGGAATTCCAACAACGGAAAACGGAAGAAGCTAAAAAGCTGACGGGCCTACAAAATCCGAATAGTGTATCACAGCTTAAGGATTGGATATTTGGTCATGAGTGGATCACGGTTGACAGTCTTAATAAAGAGACTGTTACAGAGTTAATCAAAACTACTAAGAACGAAACTGTTAAAAAGATGCTTGAATTAAGGCAAGAAATGGCCAAAACAAGCGTCAAGAAATACGACGCCATGGTACGGGCTGTTCGGGACGATGGACGGGTAAGGGGTTTGTTTCAGTTTTGCGGAGCTAACAGAACTTGGAGATGGGCTGGGAGAATTGTTCAATTTCAAAATTTACCCAAAAATAGTATGAAAGACTTGGACATGGCCAGGCAGATTGTCAGGAGTGGCGACTTTGAAACTTTAGAAATGCTTTTTGATAGTGTGCCAAATGTTCTTAGTCAATTGATTAGAACTGCTTTCATCCCGTCTGACGGTTGTATATTTCTTGTATCAGACTTCAGCGCGATTGAGGCCAGGGTGATAGCTTGGTTAGCTAATGAGCAGTGGCGTATGGAGGTTTTCCGTACTCACGGGAAAATATACGAGGCATCTGCTAGTCAAATGTTCAAAGTGCCGTTGGAGTCTATTACCAAAGCTAATCCACTCAGACAAAAAGGGAAAATAAGTGAGTTGGCCTTGGGCTATGCCGGTGGTGTTGGTGCTTTGGTGACTATGGGAGCACTTAAGCAAGGACTGACTGAGAAAGAGCTGCCAGGGCTAGTCAGTACGTGGCGGGCAGCTAATCCGGCAATAACGCGACTGTGGAAAGATGTTGAAAAAGCGGCCATAAGTGCCGTCAAGGATAAGAAAATAGTGCAGTTGCAGTATGGTTTAGTTTTTAGCTTTGAGTCAGGTATTTTGTTTATCAAGTTACCTTCGGGCCGGAGATTGGCGTATTACAAAGCCGCTGTGGAGAATGATGCAAGGTTTAATAGACCGAAATTAACTTACTGGGGTATGGATCAAGTCAAGAAAGTGTGGACTAAGATTGATACATATTCTGGGAAATTAGTTGAAAATTTGGTGCAAGCGGTAGCGAGGGACTGCCTTGCTGAAGCACTTATTCGTGTAGATGCTGCAGGTTACAGAATTGTTAGCCACGTCCATGATGAAATAGTATGCGATGTACCTATCGGGCAGGGCAGCTTGGAAGAGCTTAACGAGATAATGGGACAACCTATCTCCTGGGCGCCGGGGTTACCTGTACCGGCAGACGGCTTTAGTGGATTTTATTATAAGAAGGATGATTGATATAAAACTTGGATCATTATTTGATGGGGTAGCAGTGTTCCCTTTAGCGGCAAAGAGAAACGGAATTAAAGCAGCTTGGGCGAGTGAGATAGAGGTTTTTCCGCTAAAGGTTAGTCAATATCATTTTCCCGACATGAAGCATTTAGGTGACATTTGCCTGATTAACGGGGCAGAAATTGAACCTGTGGATATAATCACCTTCGGTAGTCCATGCCAGGATTTGAGTGTAGCAGGCAAGCGTGAAGGGATGGCAGGAGAACGGTCGGGATTGTTTAGTCAGGCGATACGAATAATCAGAGAAATGCAGGGGGCGACAAATGGAGAATACCCAAGATACGCGATATGGGAGAACGTGCCCGGAGCATTTAGTAGTAACTCAGGACAGGATTTTAGGACAGTCCTTGAAGAAATCACAGCGTCCGAAATTCCAATGCCTAAGTCTGGAAAGTGGGCAAACGCGGGAATGGTCAGAGGGAATGGGTATAGTGTTGCTTGGAGAACACTTGATGCGCAATACTGGGGAGTCCCCCAGCGTCGTAAGAGAATCTTTCTTGTCACAGATTTTAGAGGTCAACGTGCCCCAGAAATACTTTTTGAGTGCGAAGGCCTGCCTTGGAATTTTACGCAGAGCAGAGAAGCGAGGGAAGAACCTGCCGGAAGGGTTAGAAATGGCGTTGAAACAACAAGCAGGATTAACTGCACTTCCGAAGGTATAGCGGGAACTGTGAGTAGTAAATGGGCGAAGGGTACAGGGGGACCGGCAGGAGATAAACACTATAGTCTTGTCTGTCAACCAATAGCCTTTAACGGCAGACAAGACCCTGTTTATGGACAAGTTACCGGGGCGATTGATACTGATCGAGCGACACAATGTGTATTGCATCCCAAAGTAGCTGGAACGATTTGCGCCAGTGGTGCAGGGACAAACAGACCAGCGGGGCAGGGGAATGAGACTGATTTAGTTTTTGTTATCCAATCGGCAACGATGAGCGGTGATAAGAAACAAAACGGTTTAGGCGTGTCAGACGGCCCATGCTATACACTGGATTGTCGGGCAGATCATGCTGTCGCTCACAGTTTCCCATTAGTCGGTCACGGTGTTTATTTAGAAGGTGGGGCGGCGACACTAAGATCATTTCATGGTGACTGTGGGGGAGGTAGTGAAACCTTAGTCACTCAAAATTACATGGTGAGGCGACTAATGCCGATAGAGTGCGAGCGTTTAATGTCGATGCCCGACGGTTGGACCAATATTCCCGGCGCAAGTGACACTGCACGGTATAAGTCGATTGGCAACTCGTTGGTGATGAATATAGCTGATTGGATATTTAGTCAGATAGTTAGAATAGAAATTGAAGAGATGTTAGGATGATTGGCCATGTATGTTAGACCGCTCACTATTGAGGATAAAGCTAAAATTAAGCAGGTTAAGGAATTAGCTAACAAACCAATAAGGGAACAATCCAAGGAGCTTACAAAGCTAATTCAGAAGGCACGTAAAAATCCAGGTATGGCATCAGAATTAAGAATGTTGGAACGCGAACGGAATAACTTGCAGGAGTTATTAATAACTGGATCGCCTGTTACTATAGAGTGCTTGGGCGAGACTATCCTGCTTGATTACGATTTATTGTCGAAGCTATATAGAAGTTTAGCTAAACATCGAACTATAAGGGCCTATATTGGGGATTACGATTTAACGATCAGGTATGAAAAAGGCGAGAGTAAGGGTTATACAGTTTTGCATGAAGTTAATGTCTATCGGAGTTTGGCCGGTAGTTTACCAATTATAAATTTGTACTGAGGGTGAAATAATTGGACTTATTAGTAGGTGAAAATTTAAAAATCACATCGGATCGTTTGAATTATGTTATTGAGCAGCGCAGAGTCAAAACTGAAGGAGAGAACATCGGGGACGAATACTGGGTTAACGCCGGTTACTACTCCCAATTCGACGAAACTATTTTTAAGCACCTGATTAATTTAGGTTTAAGGACATCCGATCTGAAAGGCGCCAGGGAGATACTTGATTACTTGGCCGAGATTCGCAAAGACATTTTAAAACTGGATTTCCAGGAGTGCATCAAGAAGCTGAACCAGGAACCGGTTGAATTGACTGAAACTGATGACGATATGCTCGGATGATAGCAGCACTTATAAACCGTAGACGTAGGCAGATATTAATACACTCTTATATTTATTACAAACTCGGAACGTCTATAATTGCTGACCATACTTGGGATAAGTGGGCAAGGGATTTAGTTGACTTGCAAAAGGCCTATCCCAAGATAGCTAAAAGTTTACCCTACCACGAAGTATTTAAGGACTTTGATGGTTCATCAGGATTTTACTTGCCAGCCGACGAATGGACGGTAAACAAAGCTTTACAGTTGTTACGAATACATGACATGGTACAAAAAGAGATCGATGACATGCTGGGGTGATGGGTTGGATTATCAGGAATTTTTGGAGAGCAAGAAAACAGCAGTACAAAGTTGCGGATTTAAAATCAGTGAAGAAGAACTTAACCCAGGCGCTAAATTATTTCAAGCTGATATCGCCAGATGGGCGCTGCAGAAGGGCAGGGCAGCTATATTTGCCGGGACAGGATTAGGCAAGACTTTTATGCAACTTGAATGGGCGGATAAAGTTTGTGATTACACCTTCGGTGATGTGCTGATAGCGGCACCTTTGGCGGTGGCTCAGCAAACTGTTAGAGAAGGTGAGAAATTCGGTATAAAAGTAAACTACTGCCGGTGCCAAGAAGATGTAAAGCCTGGTATTAATATAACTAACTACGAAATGTTGGGTAAGTTTAATCCCGATAAATTCGAAGGTATCGTATTGGATGAAAGCAGTATTTTAAAATCTTTTACAGGAAAAGTAAGAACTCAGATTATCGAGACGTTCCGAAATACGCCTTACAAATTAGCTTGTACAGCTACACCTGCACCCAACGATATTATGGAGTTATGCAATCATGCAGAATTTTTAGGTGTGATGACGCGAGCGGAAATGCTGGCCATGTGGTTTGTCCATGATGGTGGTGATACATCGAAATGGCGGCTAAAGGGCCATGTCAAGGAGAGTTTTTGGACATGGGTTGCTATTTGGGCGGTTATGTTGCAGAACCCTAAAGATTTGGGGTATGACGGTACGGAGTATGAACTGCCTGAGCTGAATATCATTCCTGTTGTTGTAGAAATGGACGGGCCTGAAGCAAGGACTATGACGGAGCGCAGGAAGGCCCGGAAGGAAAGTATTGATCTGAGGGTTGTTGCAGCTGCAGAAATAGTTAACCGGATATTAAATGCGGAGTGTGATTTATTATAAAGAAGTGTAAAACTTGCGGTGAGTTAAAAGCATTATCTGAATTTACGAAGGCCGCAGGCTGCAAAGATGGGGTTAGAGGGGACTGTAAAAAATGTCACAGTATAAAGAATACCGCCAATAGTGAGTCTAAGAAACAAAAACGTAAAACTTACATGGCAGAATATTCTAAAAATAATAGATCTAAATTCATAAGAACTCCTGAGCAGAAAGGAATTTATAACACCAGACGCAGAGAAGAATACGCAAGTAATAACGAGTTTAGAAAACAAGTAAAAGAAAAGGTAAAAAACTGGCAACATAATAACCCTAGTAAGCGAAGAAATCAGAGATTATCTAAATACGGCATTACCCTCGAACAATTTAACGATATGCTAGAAAAACAAAACGGTAAATGCGCCGTATGCGGGTACAGTGATACATCGGATACTAATTTTTTCCCTGTGGTGGATCACTGCCACGATACAGGTAAAGTTAGAGGTATTTTATGCATGAACTGCAACATGGGCATAGGAAAATTTAAAGATAACGAAATTTATCTTTATAACGCTTTGGTATACCTAAAGGGGGATATTATTGGACAGCTTGTTAATATGGTGCAATCTTAATTCGGAGCAAGACGCTCTTGAAAAGGCGCTTGGTAGTTTGTGTGTATCTGTGCGCGGAACAACTCCAAGCGATAAAAGAATTGATTACATGCACAAATGGGTTAGCGGAAAGATACCTATTATGGTATCTAAACCATCTGTTTTTGGTTGGGGTATGAACTGGCAGCACTGTCACAATATGATATTTGTCGGACTGTCTGATAGTTTTGAACAGTATTTCCAAGCAGTGCGCCGGTGCTGGAGGTTTGGACAGACTGAGAAAGTTAATGTGTACGTGGTTACCGCATCGACAGAGGGCGCGGTAGTTGATAACATCAAGCGCAAGGAAGAAGAATTTAATTCCATGCTGTCAGGGATGATAGCGGCAACACAGGAGATAACGAAAGAGAACATACAAGCTACTTTGAGAGATACGACAGTTTATGATCCGCAGGTGCCTATGGTACTACCGGATTGGTTAACAACACAAAAGACTGCTTAATTAGCAGTCTTTTGTGAAGGGTTTGGTTGGTCCTTATCTATTATCCAGCGGTTATCAATTTTACGCGCCAAGACTTTACCGGCAGCGCATAAGTTTTTAATATAACCGGGTTTTAAGGACCAGAGCAGGGCAGCTTCATTGACGCCCATAATTTTATCAAGAATGTTTATGTCGTTTCACCTACCTTGTAAATATATTCTCGACGCTGTAACCAGTGAACTACCCCCGCTTACGTTCCACTAAGAAGCGGGGGCTTCCATGGGAACATCAACGAGCGTTTCCTGATTCATCAACCACGGCCTGCCGCTACAAAGAGCAATAGGTCTTACACGGCCTCCAGCAGGCATGATTTCGGGCGGTCCCCGCCCTACAAGTATATATCTAAGCCGCTAGCATTTCTAAGCCACGGCGTTCTATCAATATGGCTGACACCAAATCCCTGGGCATAACCAGTCCACAAGCAGGGCACCGGTGTACTCTGACACTCAAATCCTTTGGCACATTGGCACCACAAAGACAGGTCTGGGAAGTGCCATGTGGAGGGACAGGGAAAAATATTTTGCCGTATCTGCGGCATTTGTACTCCACAAAGTTTCTGAATGTACCCCATGAAGCATCATGGATGCTTTTAGCTAGGTGGTGGTTTTTGACCATGTTCTCGATCTTTAGATCTTCCATGATGATAATGTCATGGTTTTGAACCACGTCTAAACTGGTCTTGTGTAGAAAGTCTTTTCGTTGATTAGTTATCGTAGCATGAAGTTTAGCCACTTTAGTTTTGGCTTTCCCTCGGTTGTTAGAACCTTTCTTTTTGCGAGAAAGTCTGCGCTGTTGTTTGGCTAACTTCTTTTCGGATTTACGATAATATTTTGGGGTTTCTATCTCTGTGCTATCAGACAGTACAGCAAAATGCTCAAGACCCACGTCTATTCCAGTGGATTTGGTACTGTTAGTAAGATTTTCGGGTACTTCCACTTCGGCGGTCAAATTAGCATACCACTTGCCACCGTGATACTTTATATTAACCCTGGATATTTGGCTAGCATCAAATTCCCGGTGAGTTGTCATTTTTACGAAACCAATCTTAGAAAGATAGATTTTAGCTGGCTTAGAGAAAGTTTTCTTTACAGCATCCACTTGAGGATAGGTAAACGAAGTATAGTGGTCACGGTTTTTGAACCGGGGGTATCCCGCTTCTTTGGCAAAAAACCGCTGATAGGCAAAGTCTAGCCGATGCAGAGTATCCTGTAATACCTGGCTATGAACTTGCTTGTATTCCGGGTGTTCTTTAGTATAGTCCGGCAACATATTCTGCTGTTTATTATATGTCAACCCCTGGCCAGTTTCTTTATACACACGCTGACGCTCAGATAAAGACCAGTTATAGAGTTTCCGGCAAAGTTTTAGTGTATGGAACATTTTTCTCTGTTGCTCTTTGGTCGGACGTATTTCAAACCGGTAGACAATTTGCAAATAATTCACCTCTTTTCACCCTGGGTTTCAATGTACTTCTTAATTACTTCGATGGGTACACCACCTGTTGTTAATAAACAAAAACTTTGCGACCAAAAATATTCTTTCCATAGCTGCTTTCTAACTTCCGGAAACTCTTTTTTAATAAGTCTGGATGATGCACTTTTGAAGGCATTGATATACTTAGAAATTTCCGTATTAGGGTGAGCCTTGAACAATATGTGTGCATGGTCTTTGTCATGGTTGTATTCCAGGAAGCTAATATTATATTTTGGTGCAATATACTCACCAATTTCTTTGATACGGTTTGCTATTGTGTCGTTTATAACTTTTCTGCGGTATTTTACTACCAAAATTAGATGATATGTAAGTAAGAAGACTGAGTGGCTATTTGTATCAAGTTTGCTCAATAATAATCAACCCTTCGTTATTGCGACTGATTATATTTTGCCACATCATAGAGACTTCGGCAACCATTATTTTTAGCATACAAAACAAGGCCGCCATTCATCCCACCACCTTAGAGGTGGGGGAATTCTGGCGAGTTTTGGTTAAAAGTTGTTGCTTCCATGATTGTTATACCCGTTACGGGTATAACGTCGGCATGGTTTAAGTTTTTAACTTCATTAGCGGTATTGTAAGCTAACAGATATATAATCCCTCTTCTGATGTTAACAGCGTAGTATTTACTTCTTTTGTATGTGTTTAACATTATCTAACCTCCTTAACGGTGAAAGGTCCCGTGTATTCATCATTATCTTCTAACCAGTTTAGTATTTCGCCAACGGTTACATCGTTGATATCTTTATCCAAAAAGTCACAAATACAATTTTCGAGAATTGGTTGTTGGCCTGATACTATTTGACCTGCTAATTTTCTATAGTTTTGCATTGTGTGTTCCTCCTTATTTATGCGTATTCGCACTTACTTTCTATATTTATAATAACATATGCGTTAAGACATGTCAATACTTTTTTTTGAGGTGAATTTATGAATGTTTTAAACCAGTCAGTCACCCGTGATTATGCGATTTATCATGGTGACAGCATGGAAGTTATACGGGAGATACCGACAGATTCTTTACATTGTTCTATATTCTCCCCACCGTTTGAGAATCTTTATACCTACTCGAACTCTATCAGGGACTTGGGCAATTCTAAGAATCAAGTCCAGTTTATGAAGCATTTTAGATTTTTGATTGGTGAACTGTATCGGTGTATGATGCCTGGTAGGTTGGTAGTTATACACTGTATGGACTTACCAAAAATGAAGAGCAGGGACGGGGTTATTGGTCTTAGGGACTTCCCTGCTATTGTCCGCAAAATGTTTGAAAATGCCGGTTTTATATATCACTCAAAGGTAACTATTTGGAAAAATCCTGTTACTGAGATGCAGAGGACAAAGGCGCTGGGCCTGCTCCACAAAACAGTGGTTAAAGATAGTGCTATGAGTAGGCAAGGTATGGCAGATTACCTTGTAGTTATGCGGAAACCTGGAATTAATCCTGAAGCGATATCAGGAGAATTTACACACTACGCAGGAAATGACCCGGAGGGTGTTTTCGGATACCAGCAGCAGGGTAACGATGTTAAAAAATCTATCCAGATATGGCAGCGTTACGCATCTCCTGTATGGTTTGATATAAACCAAAGCAATACGCTACAGAGGAAAAGCGCAAGGGATGAAAACGACGAAAGGCATATAGCACCTTTACAGCTTGACACTATCGAGAGATGTCTGCAGTTATGGAGCAATCCAGGAGATACGATACTTGATCCGTTCGGTGGTATCATGTCAGTTGGTTACAAGGCCGTATTGATGGGCAGAAGATTTGTCGGGATTGAACTAAAAGATAGTTATTACAAACAGGGCGTTGGTAACATGGAAAACGCTGTAGCTAAGAGAGATAAAGAACTTGATGACATGCTGGGGTGATTAGTTTGAGAATGTGCAAGCGTAAAGCTGAAATTACTAAACAGGTATTGACAAGGGACAAGCTGATCGAGCTACTTGTCAAATACAAGCTGACCCGTGAGCAGGTAGGTAAATCCTACGGAATATCTACGTCAGCTGTCGGGAGGTTGCTTAAGGATTACGATATCAATTTAGCAATCGAAAGGAAAGAGTTTAGAAACGCACCATCTAAGATTAATAAGGTGCTATCGTCTTTTAAATGTGGCGGGAAGGTTACGTGTAGAAAAGATTACATGGGGATGTGGTAAACATTTGATAGTATCTGGTATAACATCCGATTCTATTCTAGATGGTCCAGGTTTGAGAGTAGTCTTATTTGTCCAAGGTTGCCCGCATGGGTGCAAGTATTGTCACAACTCGTCAACTCGGGACAAGTCCGGCGGATATGAAATGTCAATATACAATGTTGAGAAAGAGATTTTAAGTAGGTTAACAACTATGCACCAGGGTGTTACTTTCAGCGGTGGAGAACCGTTTGATCAGTCGGAAGAATTATCGATGTTAGCTTGTCGGTTAAAATATTGGGTTAAGGACATTGTAGCTTATAGCGGTTACAAACTGCACGAACTATTAGGTAACGATTTGCTGGGTGTTGTTGACTATCTGATTGATGGTAAATTCGAGATAGATAAGCGAGATATTGGTTTAAAGTGGCGAGGTAGCAGTAATCAAATAATTTGGAAAAAGGTTAATGGTATCTGGGTAAAGGAGAGTGATTAATCTGTCTGAAAGAATCGGAGATTATGTGGAAACATACACAGGTAAGCAGTTTTGGCCGCTTGACCCGCGACCGGAGGACGTGTGCATTGAAGATATCGCTCATTCACTGAGTATGCAATGCCGGTTTAATGGTCACTGTAGCAGGTTTTATAGTGTGGCCGAGCATAGTGTTATAGTCGCTAAGGAATTAGAAGCAAGAGATTATTATCCCGGGGTGCAATTAGAAGGTTTGTTACATGATGCGGCCGAAGCGTACATTTGCGACATCCCGCGCCCTTTGAAAAGACACATTGCTAGCTATTCAAGCATCGAGTACAAGGTGCAGAAAGCTATATTCGAGGCTTTTAATTTACCCATGATAACAGCAAACCATCTAGCTTACATGATCAAAGATATCGATACTTCGCTCATGGTGTACGAGGCAGAAAGCATTATGCCAAATGCGAACAATTGGACGAGTGAGTACAATACTATACCACTAAAAATTAAACATGTTTTAGGGTTATCCCCGCAGGAAGCAGAGAAGCAATTTTTAGATATGTTTAACTACTTAACAGAACAGTTAAGAAGTGATTGGGATGGTGTGTTATGATGTGGCCTGTTGTGCCTCTTTGCGATAAGCAACTGTTGGGCATATCACCTGAAAATGTGCTCTTCGGCGGTTACTTTAGAAAATGTGACGTTTACAAAGGCGGCGGTGGTTACGATAAATTCCCCGCTGTTTGTAAAAAACGTTTAGGTGTTTATTGTAAAAATCAATTCGTCGTGCAGCTAAGAGGTTGTCCATTAAAATGTCCATATTGTTACGTTACAAAAGACGGTATTTGGGGAGAGTCAAAATTCTTCAGTTCCAGAGAATTAATTGATCATTTTAAAGATTCCAAGCAAGATGTTTTTCACCTAATGGGTGGGGCGCCTGGATTGTATATAGAGCACTGGCACGAGATATTAGATTTACTACCGAGCGATAAGGTTTTTCACAGCGATTTATTATTGGTAGAAAAGCCGTACAGTGCGGAACATCTACAAAGTATAAATAGACCAAACGCTTTGTATGTGGTGAGTATAAAAGGATCTAACGAAAAAGAGTTTTACGATAATACTGGCACTGTTTTAAATACTGATCTATTTTGGTCGAACCTTAAAGCAGTAGTTAGTAGTGGTATAAATTTTTATTTTACCTTTACTAATCCGAGTAGCTTAACAGAAGGTTTTAAAAAGAATTTATTAAAGCTCTACGGATCGTCAGTAATACGAGATTGTTTCAATATTGAGTTGGTTAAATATAAAGCTTTGGGGTTAAAAGAGCAATAGGATTAAAACTAAATATACCGCTTGCCTTTATCTAATGTAAATAATATAATTAGCAGACAACCTAATACTTATGTGTAACAATTGACCTTTATTGCGCATAAGACCCTGGAAGGTTCTTTTAGAACTGTTAGGGGGTAACGCTAATACGTGAAACAGTAGGCAAGTAGCCACGGTCGATATTAATTTATCGAATTGTGGATGCTTGCCTTTTTATTTTGTCTAAAAAGGTGGTGTAATAAAATGGAATTAGGTAAAGAGACAATGAGTATTAAAGAATTCGCTGAAAAAATGAGTATAAGTAGGAGTCTAGCTTATAAGCTTGTGGCGAATGGACAAATACCTGTTATCAGACTGAGCAAGCGCAAATTAGTAATACCGATGCAGGCAGTCGAAAAAATGTTGAATGGTGTACTGGCGCTGCAGGAGGCATGATCATTTGGTTAAGAATGATTTAGTACCAACAACTTTGAGACATGATGGTGAAATAGCAATATCGGTAGGTAAAAGTCGCTTAGAAACTAATTGGAAAAATAGAACGCTTTTATATTCTGATTTAGTTAGAAAGTTAAGTCAGACTACCAGAACGCCGGAAACTTATAACGAATACAAAAAACTATCTAAGAAAGATCAGGGTAGCATTAAGGATGTAGGTGGTTTTGTTGGTGGGCCGCTGAAAGGTAACAGGCGCAAAGGTGACGCGGTATCATGGAGACACTTAATAACATTGGATATAGATTATCCTAAAGGTGATATATGGTCAATTGTTGAGAGTGTTATTGGTCATGCCTGTGTTATGTATTCAACACATGCGCACTGCCCTGACAATCCCAGACTGAGACTTGTTATACCGGTATCAAGGTCGGTAACACCAGACGAATACCCAGCGGTAGCACGTAGCATAGCAGGAGATATCGGGATTGACTTTTTCGATGATACTACTTACCAACCACACAGACTGATGTATTGGCCTTCGACGAGTGCTGACGGTGAATATTTATTCAAAGTCTTAGATGCCGAATGGCTTAATCCTGATACCGTTTTAGCTAAATACCCAGATTGGACAGATAGCAACTATTGGCCTGAGTCAAGCAGGATGAAAGAAACACGGCAGAAATTAGCTGAAAAACAAGGTAATCCACTCAGTAAACCCGGTGTTATAGGCGCCTTTTGCCGGACTTATACTGTTACCGATGCTATCGACGTGTTTTTAGCTAGTGTATACGCCTCAGCAGGCGATGGGCGATACACATATACGGAAGGTAGCACTTCGGGCGGGTTGGTTATATATGACGGTGATACTTTTTGCTACAGTCACCACGGCACAGATCCTATAAGCGGATTACTTGTTAACGCTTTTGATTTAGTAAGGATCCACAAGTTCGGACACTTGGACGATGAAGCAAAAGCTAACACCCCAACAGTCAAATTACCCTCTTATTCCGCCATGGCCGAATTAGCCGTAACGGATGGAGAAGTTCTGCAGACCATGGGCGAGGAGCAACTTGCCGAAGCCATGGCTGATTTCAATGCTATTAGTGATGGTAAAGGCTGGTTTAAAAAGTTAAAGCGTAACAAGCAAGCAAAAATAGAGTCCACAGCGCCGAACGTAATACTGCTACTAGAGAACGATTTTAACATAGCAGGTAGAATGGTTACTGATGAATTCAGTCGCAGAATTACTATAATAGGTGATCTACCTTGGAGAAAATTAGATAGGAAGCTAGGTGTATTCTGGGGTGACGCCGATGATTCGGGGCTTAGGAATTATTTATCAAGGGCATACGGAGTTAAAGGTAAGGACATTATAACGGACGCTTTGAGAGAAGTTTTGCTCAAAAATACATTTCATCCGATTAAAGATTATTTAAACGGTTTAAATTGGGACGGTTTATCACGACTAGATACTATTTTTATAGATTACCTGGGTGCAGAAGATAATGTTTATACCAGAGCAGTAACAAGGAAAACTTTAGTCGCAGCAGTAGCCAGGATAATGGAGCCAGGAACTAAGTTCGATTACATGCCAGTTTTAGTCGGAGCGCAAGGTGTAGGAAAAAGTTATTTGATCAATAGGTTAGGTCAAAAGTGGTATTCCGATTCTGTTTATACCGTATCTGGGAAAGAGGCTTATGAGGCCGTACAAGGATCCTGGATTATAGAGATGGCCGAATTAGCAGCTACTAAAAAGAGTGAGGTTGAGGCGGTTAAACATTTTATATCCAAGCAAGAGGACCGCTTTAGGGTATCTTACGACAAATGGACTTCTTTTTTTCCAAGGCAGTGCGTTTTTATAGGAACCACTAATAATCCTGTATTTCTAAGAGATCAAACAGGTAATAGGCGTTTTTGGCCGATAGCAGTCAATAAGGACAACGTTAAAAAAAGCATATGGGCTGATTTAACGCAATCTGAAGTAGACCAAATATGGGCAGAGGCATACGCCGCTTGGTTAATCGGAGAGACATTGCACCTGGACAAGGAAATAACAGACATAGCTCTGTCGATACAAGCTGAATACACTGAAGAGAGCGAAAAAGCTGGACTGGTCAGAGAGTATCTAAATCTACTATTGCCGGATGACTGGGATAAAAGAGATTTATCCGATAGGCGTAATTTTATCCATAATACAGACTTCGGGGAGCAAATACAGGGAACAATCCTTCGTGGTAGAGTTTGTGTTATGGAGATTTGGGCAGAGCTTTTTGAAGGCGATCCGAAACATTTGAACCAAATGACTGCCAGGGAAATAAACGATATTTTGCAAAATACTGACGGATGGATCAGGTACACAAAGGGGTGTAAAAAGTTACGTTTTGGATCAATTTACGGACTGCAAAGATGCTTCATTAGGTGTAACCAAGATACTATTTAGGTGTAACCAAGATCGGAAAAAGTGTAACCAAAGTGCCTAAAGTGTAACCAAGATCAATTTTAGATGAGAAGGTCAGGTGTAACCAATGTAACCAAACTTTTTTATCTTGGTTACACCCCTTGGTTACACCTACAGACCAATGAAATCAAGGGTTAAGGGGCTACTGTAACCAATGTAACCAAGTTTTTTATATATAATAATATTTATAGATTATATAGGTAATGTACATAGGTAATTATATAAATAAGTAATTATATAGAGAACGCGATTATTTTGGTTACACTGGTTACACCTTAGCTTTTAGAGGTGAAAAATGAGAGAGTCAGCAATCGAAAAAGCACTAAAAGATGGCGTTAAAAAACATGGAGGAAAAGCATATAAATTCGTTTCTCCCGGGATGTCAGGAGTGCCAGATCGGATTGTTCTTTTACCAGGAGGCAGATTGTTTTTTGTAGAAACTAAAGCACCTGGTAAAAAACTAGAACCTTTACAGGCAAAACGTAAAAAAGAATTAGAGCAATTTGGTTTTAAAGTTTTTAAAATAGATTCTTTTGCAGGGGTTGACGAATTTTTAAAAGAGGTTTTGCAAGATGGAGTTTAAACCGCATGTTTACCAAGATTACGCAAAGCAAAAAATAATAACGTCTGATATAGCGGGATTGTTTTTAGGTTGTGGTTTAGGCAAGACGGTATGTACACTAACAGCAATATCAGAGCTGCAATATGACTACTTCCACGTCGCAAAAACGTTAGTCATAGCACCACTCAGGGTTGCAGAAGACACCTGGGGTAGTGAGGTGGCGAAATGGGACCACTTAAAACACCTCCGGGTATCAAAGGTATTGGGATCTGCGAATGAGCGTTTAAATGCGCTACAAACATCTGCCGACATTTACGTAATCAATCGTGAGAATGTTGTCTGGTTGGTAGAGCTTTACGGAAAGCATTGGCCATTCGATATGGTAGTCATTGACGAGCTGTCCAGCTTCAAATCACACCAGGCAAAACGATTTAAGGCACTACGGAAGGTAAGGCCGATTGTTGACCGCTTGGTAGGCCTCACAGGCACACCGGCGCCCAACGGATTGATTGACTTATGGGCACAGATTTATTTGCTTGATCGTGGCGAGCGGTTAGAGAAAAATATAACCGGATATCGTAACAGATACTTTGACCCGGATAAGAGAAATCAGCAGGTAGTATTTAGCTACAAACTTAAAGACGGGGCAGAAGAAGCGATATACAAAAAAATATCTGATATCTGTGTAAGCATGTCAGCTAAAGATTGGCTTGACTTACCGGAGCGGATTAACAATACCGTTACTGTTAAGCTGTCAAACGCTGAAATGGACACATACAACAAGATGGAGCGTGACATGCTTCTCCCGTATGAGCTTGGTGACGTTGTGGCAAACACAGCAGCAGGCCTGAGTAACAAACTATTACAGATGGCTAACGGGGCTGTATACAACGAAAATGGAGAAGTACAGGAGATCCATAAGGCAAAGCTATTAGCGCTGGATGACCTGATCGAAGCAGCTAATGGAAAACCTGTTATGGTGTTTTACCATTTCCAACACGACTTAAGCAGGTTGCAAGAACATCTTAAAAAGCTAAAGCCGCGAGTGTTAGAAACATCAAAGGATATCAAGGATTGGAATAATAAAAAAATTCAGATCCTTTTGGTGCATCCGCAATCGGCGGGTCACGGACTGAACTTACAAGCAGGCGGGAATACAATAATTTGGTTTAGTCTTACATGGTCGTTAGAGATTTACCAGCAAGCTAATGCCAGATTGGACAGACAAGGCCAAACCGAAAGCGTTATCGTTCACCACTTAGTTACCGAGGGGACGATAGACGAGGACGTTATGAGTTCACTTGCAGGCAAGGAAGAAGGACAGACAGCGCTGTTGGAAGCTGTCAAGGCACGAATAGAAAAATTAAAGGGGTGAGGTTTGATGCTACATACCAGAATGTTGAAAGCATCGTCGAACGAATTTTGGAAGATGTTTTGTGAGACAAGCCCACCGGATGTAAATGTAAAAGATTACAATTGCCCACTGCTAGCGCCGCCAGCACATAAAGGCGGAGGAAGTAAGAGCGGTAAAAGAAAAAAGAAAAAAAATCTATCTGATTTGAGGAAATATGTATTGCAATGATATTGACACATATGATATACTAGCGACATGTCGTATACCCTAAATGTGATAAGCGCCTGAGCAGGGCGCTTTTTATTATGCCTAATTGGAGATGATGTTATGAGCGAACTAACAACTGAAGATAAACTTTATATTGAGGATATGGACTTATGGATACATGAGCAGATATTAAGGTATAAAGAGATTGAATGTGCCATTAATACATCTACAAAGATAGCAGAATTAAACCATAGACAGTTACAGGTAATGGCCGAGAGATATAACATCGGCATTACTAAACACAATAAGTGGCTTAAAAGTAAAGGGATTGAACCTATTGTCCCTTTGATGGGTGAATTAAATGCCACCTCGTAGCAAAAGACCCTGCAGTTATCCAGGGTGTAATCAGTTGACTACAGAACGCTTCTGCGAGGCACATAAGAGGCAGGAGGCTAAGCGATACGATGAGAGGCGAGGGAGCAGTAGTGAGCGTGGTTATGGAGCAAGGTGGCAGAAGGTACGTAAACATTTCTTAAAAGAATTCCCTTTGTGTGCCGAGTGCGAGAGGCAGGGAAGGTTAACTGCTGCTGCTGTAGTTGACCATATCGTGCCACATAAAGGGAACAAGGAATTGTTTTGGGATACGAGAAATTGGGGACCGTTGTGCAAGACCTGCCACGATAGAATCACGGTTCTTTATGATGGCGGATTTGGCAGAGAGGTAAGGCCTAAGGAATATTAATTTAGATGTCGCTCCCGAAAAGACGGTAATCTCCACCGTCTTTTTTCTTATGCTTTTAAACGGAGATTAAACACGAGGAGATGTGTTGAAGATGTATAAAAAGTTTTGGGATAATGTAAATAAGGATGGAGATTGTTGGGAATGGGTAGGTTCTATAAATGGTAAAGGATATGGACAATTGTGTCTGAATGGTGAGTATAAGTTAGCGCATAGATTGTCTTGGGAAATTCATTACGGACAAATACCTAAAGGTATGCAAGTATTACATAGATGCGATAATAGATGTTGCACTAACCCACAGCATCTTTTTGTCGGAACACATCAAGATAATATGGACGATAAGGTTAGTAAGGGAAGAGCGTCTCACACCAGAGGAACTGACAATGGACAAAGTATAATTACGGAGAGAGACGTGCTGACTATTATTAAACTGAGAAATAGCGGACTGAAGTATAGAGAGATAGCTGATCTTTTTAATGTAGACAAAAGTCATATAGGTAAGATATGTCGCGGGAAAAGATGGGAACACCTCTTACTGATGGGGTAGGGGGTATCGAATCTATAGAGCGCCATAAACCATGACTTTTGTCTA
>Ga0209319_1000703_pt1 | contig 38393 bp, 40 predicted proteins | sample RifGroE2_FD_184000 | JGI IMG/M metagenome (GOLD analysis project Ga0209319, IMG submission 184000) | Groundwater microbial communities from Rifle, Colorado - Groundwater E2 (SPAdes) (version 2) | ecosystem: Environmental > Aquatic > Deep subsurface > Groundwater | place: Rifle, Colorado, United...
GAGCAATTAAAGGGTTGGTTGCCTCAACCAATGATCCTTACACTATTTTTATGGACCCTAAAGAAGCCAAAAGTTTTGATGACGATTTAGCCGGTACCTTCGAAGGCATTGGTGCAGAAATCGGAATCAAGAAAGGTGGCTTAGTGATTATCGCTCCATTACCGGATTCGCCCGCTCAAAAAGCAGGCTTAATGGCTGGAGATAAGATAATTTCCATAAATGGAGAATCGACTATAAATATGACGGTGGATCAGGCAGTTAGCAAGATCAGGGGTCCCAAAGATACTGAAGTAGCTTTAAATATTTTAAAGAAAGGCCAAGAAAAAGGAGTAGAAATTAAAATAATCAGAGGATTGATAGTTGTAAACAGCGTTAAGACTGAGATGAGAAAAGATAATTTATTCGTGGTCACTATTACGAATTTCAATAATGACACGGAAGAATTATTCAATAAGGCTGTTGAAGAAATCATCCAAAAGAATCCAAAAGGAATAATTGTTGACCTGCGAAATAATCCGGGTGGTTACTTAGACACTGCAATTACGGTTGCTAGTAAGTGGGTTGATAAGGGCGTCATTGTCAGCGAAAAATTTGGCAATGAAAAGAAAAATGATTATTTCAACAAAGGTTTATCCAAATTGAAGGATTTTCCGACTGTCGTACTGATCAATCAAGGTAGTGCCTCTGCTTCAGAAATCGTAGCCGGAGCTTTACAAGATTACGGCAAAGCAAAAATAATCGGCATGCAATCATTCGGTAAGGGGTCAGTACAAATTATCGAAAATCTTAAAGACGGCTCATCACTAAAAATCACCATCGCCCAATGGATGACTCCAAAAGGCAATAATATAAATGAAAAGGGAATTACACCTGATAAAGTTATTGACCTAACTCAACAGGATTACGAAAACAACAAAGACCCTCAAATGGATGCAGCGGTTGATGCGTTGGTTGGTGGAAAGGAGTAAAATATTTTTCTCTTTTCACCTTTTGGTATAAGAGGATTTATTCCCCCTTTAACAAAGGGGGTTAGGGGGATTTAGTTCGTGAAAAATTTTTACAATATCTCTTTTGCAACATTTAAAATCCCCGCTTCGACTTCGTCTCGCAGCCCCTTTGTTAAAGGGGCAAAAAAAAGAACATGAAAAATTCCATGTTCTTTTTTTTTGACTCAAAATATTATTCTGCAATCTTCTGTTCAACCACGTTTACTACCTTTATCTGTCTGAGCTTATTATTAAACCCCATGATTTTTTTATCTGAGAATTTTACTACTCCGCTTGCGATTGCAAACAGGGTGTCGTCCTTGCCGATTTTTACGTTTCGACCTGGATGATATTTTGTTCCACGCTGTCTAATGATAATAGATCCAGCTTGGGCTTTTTCCCCGGCGTAGAGTTTAACCCCCAAACGTTGGGAATTGGAATCTCTGCCGAGTGATGTGGAGCCGCCCGATTTCTTTGTAGACATAATTTTGTTTTCCACGTTTGGACTTGCCAAACATGAGCTCTCAAAGTTAATTAATAATAAATGAAAAACAGCCATCTCTGACCATTTTTAACTAAATTTAGGATAACACATGAGAAAGGGATTGTCAAACATTTGACACCCTTATTGTTTTTTGTTACATTATAAATACCACCCAAATTAGGCGGTATTAATGTATGAAATTTTCCACCAAGACAACCTATGGCCTGAGAGCGATTATCAGGCTGGCCAAGAATCTTAATAAAAATCTTAATAATGGTAATGTATCATTATCAAGTATTGCGAATGAGGAGAAGATCTCTTTGGCCTATCTGGAAAAGATATTTTCCCGATTGAAGAAGGCGGGACTTGTCAATGCGGACAAAGGGATGTCTGGTGGCTATAGTTTAGCGAAAGCTTCAGTTAGAATCAGCGTTTTTGAGATAATCGAAGCCTTGGAAGGTAAAAGCCAGCTTTTTTACTGTCTAAACGACGATGGAAAGCGTTATTGTAGTAAGGCTTGCAGCTGCGAGGTGAATTCTGCGCTAGGTAAAATCCAGACATCAATCAATCAGTCGCTAAACGATATTAAATTAAGTGAATTATTAAATTAAACATATAACAAAGACAAAAAAACAATTAATTTTTCTTTCTCTAATTCTTTTCACCGTGTTGTCATCCGTTTATTCGGTAAATGCCGCTAGCATGGATGATGCAGATGGAGATGGCATAAAAGACGTCGATGAGATATCTATTTATCATACCGACCCGAATAATCCTGACACCGACGGTGACGGCTACAGTGACAGGGAAGAATTGATAAATGGCTACTCGCCTTATAACTCTGAGCCAAAGATTAAGTTAGAGAAAAGTGACGCAGACAAAGATGGATTGAGTGATCGGATGGAATTGAATTTTAAAGCCGATCCGACAAATCCTGATACTGATGGAGATGGTTTTAAAGATGGGGATGAGATAAAGCAAGGGTTTGACCCATTAAACAAGGAGAAAATGAAATTGGCTAAACGGATCGAAGTAAATTTAAAAAAACAAGAGTTATCATATTTTTTAGGCGGAGTAAGAATGGATAAATTCAGAGTTTCTACCGGCAAGGCCAGCACACCAACGCCAAAAGGAAATTTTACAATCAGCAATAAACATCCCAAAGCTTGGTCCAGGGCTTACGGACTGTGGATGCCGTATTGGCAAGGAATTGCCGGCGGTAGATTCGGCTTTCACGAATTACCGGAATGGCCGGGTGGCAAAAAAGAAGGCGCGAACCACTTAGGCATACCAGTTTCTCATGGCTGCATCCGCCTAGGAGTGGGGCCAGCAAAGTTTCTGTACGACTGGGCAGAAGTTGGAACACCGGTAAAAATTTATTAAATCATTACCTACTTATTAATTTTGAATTTTAATTTTTAAATTTTTTATGTTATATACAGACCAAGTGATCAAGCATTTTAAAAAACCTCATAACCAAGGGGTAATTAAAGACGCCGACGCGATCGGACAGAAGGGTAATCAGGCTTGTGGCGATGTGATGAAAATATATCTCAAAGTCGGAAAGAAAAAAAACGGGCAAGAGAGTGAAAATTTTATTAAGAACATCAAGTTTGAAACGCTCGGCTGCGCTGCTGCCATAGCAGTATCATCAGCATTGACCGACAGAATCAAGGGTATGACCTTCAGGGAAGCTTTGGCAGTAAAAAAAGATGATATCGTTAATGACCTTGGTGGGTTGCCGGCACCAAAAATTCATTGCTCCATGCTTGGACTAGAAGCCTTGCACGAGGCTATTGAAAATTATGATAAAAAATCAGTTTAAAATAATTTAAGAAATAATATATGATGGATAAAATAAACCAGGCTTTAGATAAAATTCGGCCATCGCTTCAAATGGATGGCGGAGATGTGCATGTAGTAGATTTTAACGAGGCTACAGGTGTTTTAAAAGTAGAATTACTCGGTATGTGCTCACACTGCCCCATGTCTCAAATCACCCTAAAACAGGGGATTGAAGCAGAGGTTATAAAAGCTGCTCCTGCTGTAAAAAGCGTAATAGCTGTTTAAGAATCTTTTATGAAGAAAATTTATTTTGATCATAGCGCCACTACTCCAGTGGACAAAGATGTTTTAAAGGAAATGATGCCGTATTTCACGAAAAATTTCGGCAATCCTTCTTCGATCCATGGATTTGGCCAAAAAGCTATGGCAGGAGTTGATCAAGCCAGAACTCATGCTGCAAATTTCTTGAATTGCCAGCCAGATGAGATAGTTTTTACCTCAGGGTCAACCGAAGCCAATAATCTAGCGATAAATGGCGTGGCTAAAGCAATTAATAAAAAAAATAAAGGCGCAAAAAAATTACATATTATCACTTCTGTAATCGAACATGATTCAGTCCTGGAACCGATTGCCGGATTAGAGCGCGAAGGTTTTGAAGTTTCACATATTTCAGTTAAACCAAACGGCGTAATTGATCTAGATGAGCTTAGAAATGCAATCAAGGATAATACTGTTCTGGTTTCAATTATGTATGTCAACAGCGAAGTCGGCAGTATCCAGCCAATTAGAGAAATTGGGAAAATCATTAAAAAAAATAACGAGAATAAACTCAAAACCTGGCAAAATAGGGAACCGAGTGAAAGGGGAGACAAGCCTGATCTGATATATTTCCACACGGACGCCACCCAAGCGGCAAATTTTTTAAGTTGTGATACCCAGCATAATTACATTGACCTTCTTTCAATTTCCGGACATAAAATTTATGGCCCGAAAGGCGTCGGCTTATTATTTGTAAAATCAGGCACACCGATCAGCGCTACACAGCTAGGTGGTCATCATGAAAATAATCGTCGCAGCGGAACTTTAAACACTACAGGTATACTCGGCCTAGGGAAAGCATTGAAAAATTTAGACTCAGAAAAAATACAAGAAAATAATCAAAAAATTTCAGAAATTAGAGATCTGTTAGTCAGTGGAATACAAAAAAACATACCGGATGTCGTCCTAAATACTGATCGAGAAAATTCAACTCCGGCTCATGCACATTTTTCATTCTTGGGGGTTGAAGGGGAATCTATCTTAATCGCGCTTGACTTAGCGGGTATCGCTGTTTCTACCGGTTCTGCTTGCGCCTCTAATAGCTTAAAAGCTTCTCATGTAGTTGTTGCCATGGGCATAAAGATTGAGGTGGCCCATAGCTCCATAAGGTTTAGCTTGGGTAAATACAATACTGTCCAAGAAGTGGAAAAATTGATAAAAATATTACCCCCTATAATCTCCAGATTGAGAAAAATTTCACCGGATTTATAAAGAAAAACTGACCTATAAAAGGTCAGTTTTTTATTGGAATATATCTTTGCTTATTTCTATCTCTTTTGCATTTGCTTTCTTGTCTATCCTTTCAACCGCTTCATTGAATTTTCTCATATTTACTGCTTCGGTGACGGTTATTTTTTGTAATGAAATTATTTCATCGTAAACGGCGCTAGAGTTAAAAACATTTTTATATAAAAACAACAAGGTAAAAAATAAAACTATTGCGATCAAAGAACCAACTAATAAATAAACGTAAAAAATCAGCCTTTTTGATATAGTAATCATATTATTGCCAGTAAGTATCAACAACCAATGTCATGTTGGTGTCATCTTCTTTCTCTGAAGAATTTTTAATTATTTCAATTGTTTTTACGTTGATATAAAAGTTTAATTTTTCAAGCCCTCTTAAATATTTAACCTGATCCGGGAATTGCCCCCTAGTATTTATTTGCAAGGTGACTTTTTGAGGTACTGTTTTATTAATTTTTATATTTCCTAAATTTAGCTTTTGTGAAATCTGATTTTTTACAGCTAGCTCCTCCAGCGCAGTAATGAATTGGATTTCGTTTTCCTGTTTTACATAACCCTGGTCCAAAAGGCCTACTAGCGGTTCAACCTTTTTAAGATTGCTCGAAGTTTGTCTTAATATCTGCGCTTTATTATATTTATTTTCTAGTTCAACGAGCTGTGATTGGATATTGAATTGTATTTTTTTTATCAAAGAAATGCTGGGAAAAATCAAAAGCAATAAAATGCCGGCAATAATGATTATTATTGCTGCATTCAAGAGTATTATCCTCTCTTTAAGTTTGATTTTCTTCAAATCAATTTTCATAATGTCTTTAAATTCTCAGTTCTAAGCTTGGCGTCAATTTCAAAATAGATATTATTTTTTTCAAATATATTAGCTAACGGAAGATTGATTTGATAAAAAAAAGTAGAGCTTTCAAGATTGTTTTTAAAAGACAAGAGGCTGTCCCTAGTTCCAGCAGTGCCTTTAATTTTGATGCTATTACGCTCTTGATTTACCTGCAGAAAAGTCAGAGAAATATCACTAGGGGATTTTTCTGACAATTCCAAGAGGACATTGGACCAAGGGATAAATTCATTTTGAACTTGGTTTATTGACGTTATTTTTGAATTAATTTCTCTGATTTTAGAATTATATTCTTGACTGTTTTTGGTAATCAGGGTTGTTTGAGAGACTACGTTATTAAAGTTTTGTTGCAAAACTATTCGAGCGATCAAAAACATCATAGAAACTAAAATAGCAAGAATAAGCAAGGTTAGATACGTGCTTTTCAAGAGGTCATATATTCTTTTTAATTTTATTTCCCTTCTTGATTCCTGAGAAATTAAATTGAGCGTAATCATAATCTATTTCAACTTTATATTTCATCAACAAATACGCCTCTTAATGCAAGACCGATTGCAGTTGCCCAGCCTGGTTCGTTTTCAATTATATCTACCTTCTTTAATAAGGGGATCTTATTGATTATTTCTTTACTGCTTAAATTTGACTTGGTATTGCCGATTTCAACTTCAATACCTAATTTATTTTTTAATGTGGTGTGCAGATTCAATATATTTGAACCTCCGCCACACAGCAAAAGCTTATTGATTTTTCCATAATCAGAATAATGATAATCATGGAATTTGTTAACATCTTCTATCCTGTCAACCAGCTCTTCAATCACTTTATCAATAATACCACCTACCACGCCCGCTGCCTTATCCTTGTCCATGCCGCATAAAATTTTTGCTTTTTCTGCCTGATCAAAATCAATCTGAAGACTGTCTGCAATCTTTTGAGTTATCATCTCGCCTGAGATTGGCATTGAAACGGTAAATAGAATTGTGCCGGATGAATAAACAATCATACTGGTTTGCTTTTCACCAATATCTATTATACCGTAATTGGTTATTTCCTGTTCTTTGAATTTGTTGCTTTCTTCTTTTAGGAGCGCTCTGCAGATTGCCGTTGATTCGATTTCAAAAGCAGAGACAGTAAATCCTGAATTATTGAATAATTGCGAGTATTCGTCAACGATTGCCTTTGGCGCCGCACCGATTAAGACTAATTGTCCTTGGGGTAAATTTTTTATAATCTGCCAGTCAAAATACATCTCTTCGACTGCCATGGGAATATATTTTTCAATCTCAATCTTTATTACTTCGGCAAGATCGTTGGGATTTTTTTCAATAGTAATAAGCTTAACGAAAGTTTTATTTTCCGGCAGACAAACTGCAATATCAGTAGAAGAAAATTTGCCCATTTTTGGATTCGAAACAAGATCCTGAATCAAGTTAATCAGTTCGGTCTTTTTAATGATCCTGCTATCTTCAATCATGCCCTTGGGAAGATCGGATTTTGCAGTTGCTTGGATAAAAATATTGTTACCGATTTTATTCAATTGGCAGATTTTTATCGATAAATCCGATATATCGATACCTAGTGGAAAGTTTGAAGAATTATGGAGTATCATTTTTTTTCTATTTTTATTTTAGCATATAAATTAAGAATAATTAATACTCTTCCTCCCAATGATCAACTAAAATTACCGGTGAAAATTCAGTAGCCTTCAGCACATCAATCAAGATTTGATTGTCGTGGATTATGTTAACAGTTCTAGCCACTCCTTCAATGGTTAATTTTCTGCCAACTATCCCTCCGGTCACATTAAAAATCCCGCCATTATCTATATTTTTTATATTTACTAAATTTGCCGCATAAATGATTCCTTCGATACTGACATTTCCCACCTCGCCATCAAAGTCAATTTTATTGGTTGCTAATAGGCCCGATGGCTGTCCAGGCACATGAGTAACGTTTATATTCACACTATCATCATCAATGGCCAAGTCTCCCTCGACCACTAACGCTCCTGGAATGGTCAAACTTTCTGCCTTGGAAATTTCAGTATTTCCAACTACATAGGTAATTCCTTGGTTAAGAATTAAATTTTCATTATCTTCCAGTAATCCTTCAAATTGATTTGCTGTGTATACATTGACTGCTAAATTTTTGAAAGACGTTGATGATGCCGAATTAAAATCTATTGCCGGCATATCAATCGGCGTAGCCGGACCAAGAGGGAAGTTTGAGGCATAGGTTGAACTGCTAATGTTAATTGTTGAAATTGCTCCGGAAGTCAAAAAGTTGCCGACTGCTTGCAGGTTGCCGGCTATGTTTACAGTACTATTATTTTTTATATTAAAAACATTATTTGAATGCGCTCCGCCCTGATAATTTACGGTGCTGTTGGTAATTTCAATGTTGCCGTCAGAATAACCTGCATTATTCCCGATGCCTGATTGCCCCATAGCTTTATAAATAGAAGTTTTGATTATCCTTTGGCTGGTCTTGTTTCCATTTACAATAAAGCTGGCCTTGGAAATAATTTCGCCATGAGCTTGGCTTGTGTTCTTTATAGAGACTTCATAAGATCCGGAATTGACGCCGAAAGGATTGGTTCTTGTAAAAGAAGTTTCCCAGTTTGGGTTGCTTTCGAAATCGTTTTTATAGTTAGCATCATTTTTAATCTTCCAAATCATTTCATTTATGCCAGCTTCTGCCAAGTAATAGGTTTTAGTGCTAAAAGTTTGGCTTTTGGAGATCTTTGTTTCTGTTGCTGTAAAATTCAAAAAATACATCATTAAAAATAAGATTAATGACATAGTTATCATCGACAGGATCAATGCAACTCCTTTTTGATTTATTCTTTTCATCTAGTTTCTTGTGAATACAGACGTATTAACAGTAAATTTTTTTTGATTTTTTTGGAGGGATATTGAAATATTTATCAGGCCGGCCGATCCCCAAAAATTCAAATCATCAAAATATTCTCCAACTACATTAGTATTGATTATTGCCTCTACAGGTGGACCACCGCCAACATCCACACTATTCCAGTAAACATACGTGGCAGGATCAGAATTAAAATAGTAGCCGATATGTGATCTTTTTAAGCTTGTACCGTCGAGGTAGTATCTGATGTAGGTAATCTGTCCCAGGTCATGACCGTCCTGAAACTGGATTGAATCTACCGGGAGATTCAAGGGATCTACCTCGGAAACAGGCAAGTCAGTAACTATTTTGACGGACTGCCTCAATTCCCTAGACATCCTATCGAGGGTAACTCTGGCATTCTGCAACAACTCAGCTTCATTCGAGCCTTGATTATATGCTTTTTGGACCATGCTATAGATTGAAGAAACCATCAAGATGATAACCAGAAACAGGGAAATGCTTACGACGATCTCAGTCAAAGTAAAGCCTTTTTCTTTATAAATATTTCTCATCATTTATTTTTTGCTTACCAAGGTAGTTAGATTATAAATTTTTTCTGCCGGTGACTGCGGACTGGTATAATAAATCGTGGTTGAAATTTTTTTCAAGCCTAAATCAGAAGCTATTTCGGTCATATTTCCATCGACATAAGAAACCTCTGATTGCCGCTGGAAACCTGGATGGGTGACAACGCTATTTTTCGGTTCAATTATGCCTACCTCGATATCAGAATAGGCTACTGAGCCAAGCTCTTCGATTTTCTGCTGGGCTAAATATGAAGCGACGGAATTATTCTCTGCTTCACGATTTGCCGCCAAACCGAAGGGGAATGCCTGAAGCAAAGCGATGGTGACAAGCCCTAAGATGGAAAAAGCGGTGATCAGTTCGAGCAAGGAAAAACCCCGGTTATTATTTTTTATATTCATTGAGATAGTTCTATATAGCCGGAAGGCTTTATATTGATTACATTAGTCTGACCTGCAGAATTTTGTAAAATTATTTGACCAGCCTCTGAAACGCCGCCGTAAGAATTAAAAATCACCTTATCATTGGTTAAACTGCTGATCTGCTGATAGGATATTTCAGGATCGAATTCTATGTTTTTGATGGTGGTAGTAGCAAGATTAATCTTTAATAATTCATAACTGCTATTTATTCTATCCAAGACAACTTGGTGAGGAATCTGTTCTGAAATTGTCAGTTGCTGAGCATAACGCAAATCAGAACCCAAGCTTTTAACAGCTGAACTGAGCTTCAAGTTCGTTTGATATTCTTTGAAATAGGGGATGGAAAGAGTGGTTAACAAAACCATGATTGATATGCTAACCATTACATTCATGAGCAAAGCCCCCTTTTGAAAATTTTTCATTGATTTAAATAGAATTTGACAAGGAATACATCGGCATGATTATAGCGACTGCCATACCGCCGATCGCCGTACCAAGCACCAAGATTAGAATTGGCTCCAATATCGAAGGCAACGTGTCCATAATTTGATCAACTTCCTCTTCATAAAACTGCGCCAATTCTTCTAAAATTTCGTCTAGTTCACCGGTTTGTTCTCCAATATTAACCATTTGAACCACGATTGGTGAAAATAATTTCGGATATTGTGAAATTACTTCGTTTATAGTACTGCCTTTCTTTATTTTTTCCGCAATCTCGTTTACTGCTTCACGGTAATGCAAATTGCCCAATACGTTTGCGGTGATCTGAAAACTCTTTATGATCATAATATCGGTTTTCAGCAAAGAGCTGATGGTCCGGGCAAATTTTGCCAAATTAATTTTTTTTACAATCGGAGAGACAACCGGCAACTTTAAAATTATCGATTGAAAATAGTACTTGCCTCGATATGTTTTTAAAATCCTAATGAAAATAAATATGAAAACAATCAGGCATAATAAAACAAGCGGGCCGTTGTTTACCAATGTATCGCTGACTGTAATCAGAATTTGCGTCGGCAAAGGAAGCTTTGCGCCGAAATCTTTCAACATTGAGGTCAGCTTTGGCACAACAACTATCATCATAAAAGTACCGATCGCCCCCATCGCCGAGAGTACAACAATAGGGTATGTCATTGCACCCTTTACTTTAGAAACTAATTTATGTTGTTTTTTAATTTGAGTAAAAAGCTGAGTAAGTACGCTTTCCAATTTACCGGAAATTTCTCCAGCCTCAACCATGTTTATGAATAACTCGCCGAATACTTTTTCATGTGGCTTTAAGCTTTCTGTCAGAGTCTTGCCCTTTTCTACATTGTCTGCCATGTCATTGATGATAGTGACAAATTTCTTGCTGCTGGACTGTTTTGCCAGTGTTCTCAAAGACATAAGCAGGGAAACGCCGGCTTTTAACATGATGCCGAGATTCTGTACAAAAAATAATTTTTCCGATGACTTGATTCTTGAAAAAACTAATAATAAATTATTTATTTTTTCGACCATGCCCATTTTTTTTGTCTCTTCTTTTTTTACTGGCGCAACCTCAGCATCGGTGGAGGAGAAATTTGTTAGATTTACACTCATAAATTATTTGTTATTGATTTTATTCTTTTGTTACCCTCATAATCTCTTCTATGGTAGTAATACCGCTATTCGCTTTTATAAAGCCGTCTTCTACCATGGTGATCATGTTTTGCCCCACGGCAGCAATCTTGATTTCTGATTCAGTAGCTTTTTTTAAGATTAATTCAGAAATTTTCGGAGTTATCTCCAGTGTTTCGTAGATACCGATCCTGCCTTTGAAGCCTGTGTTATTGCATTGCTTGCAGCCCTTGCCATGATAAAAAAGCAATTTATCCATACTAGCATTTTCTACTAAAATTTTTTCTCGCACCATGGTTTCAAGGATTATTTCCAGATTAAATTGCTTGGACAAGTCCTCGACCGTCTGGGCATCAAGATTGTAACTTTGGATGCAGTTGGTGCAGATTTTTCTAACTAGTCTTTGGGCAATGATTAGATTTGTTGTCGTGGCAATTAAAAAAGATGGGACCCCCATATCAGAAAGCCTTGGCAAGGTATTGGTCGCATTATTGGTGTGAAGCGTTGATAAAACTAAATGACCGGTCATCGCCGAATGGATAGCAATCTCGGCAGTTTCTTCGTCTCGGATTTCACCTACCATGATAATGTCCGGATCTTGCCGTAAAAATGCTCTCAGACCGTTAGCAAAGGTAAATCCGACTTTAGAGTTTACCTGAGATTGATTAACATGAGGCATCCTATATTCTATCGGGTCTTCGATAGTACAGATATTAACGTCCGGCGTATTAAGAATATTTAAAACAGTATAAAGCGTAGTGGTTTTTCCTGAACCGGTAGGACCTGTTACCAAAGTCATGCCATGAGGCTTGTTTATGTTTCTTTTAATTATTTCCAATTGACTTGGTTGAAAGCCTAACTGCTCCAAATTTAAGATTTGCGCTTTTTCCCTCAGAAGACGCATAACTATTTTCTCGCCATCAAAAGTAGGGATGATAGATACACGGAAAGATACTTTATAATCTTTATTATTTACCTTAAAACGTCCGTCTTGAGGTAGGCGATGCTCGTCAACCTTCAAATTCGCCAGAATTTTAATTCTAGCAATCAAACCGAGTTGAGCAGTTTTCGGTAATGTCATCACATTTCTCATTATTCCATCGATTCTATATCTGACATTGATTTCTTTTTCTTCCGGCTCTATGTGTATATCACTGGCGTCTTCAAAAATCGCATATTCAAGCAAAGTATCGACTATCCTGACTACCGGCAAGTCAGCGGCAAGTTTTTTTAAATCTTCACCTGATTGCTGTTCCTTGATGGCTCCCGCTTCAAGATTATCAATTTCTGCTTTCAGATTTTCATGGTACTGCTTAAGCGCGAATTGAATGCCATCCGGAGAGGCTAAGTGAATTATGGGCTTTAAACCGGTTTTCTTTTTTATGAATTCAAAAATTTCAAGATTATTAGGATCAAGGGTTGCTAATTTTATTTCTTTATTACTGCTTTCAAAGGCAATCAGATTATGGGTTGAAGCAACAGGCTCAGGAATGATAAACAATACGTCTTTTCTGACTGCCAATTCTTTAATATTTACAAAAGGTAATTTAAAGACTTTTGCCGCTTTTTCGTAGAGCGATGTTTGAGTAAATAATTTTTTATCAATCAAATAATCCTCCAATTTAAGATTGGCAGTTGATGCTTCTTTTTCCATTTTAAGAAAATCAGCTTCGGTTAGAATTTTTAAACTGATGACAATTTCTTTGATTTGTTGAGTGTTGAGCATTTAAAATTATTTATTCCCTAATTCCACTTTATTGAATTTATTATAACACAAAATAGTATTTATTTAAAATATCTTTATAAATTGATTTAAATATGTTAAGGTTATTAATATGATTAAAATGAATAGTATATAAATTATGGTATTTTTTTCTAAAATTTTAAACAATATATTTTTATTCAGACTATGGCTAAAAGGATTGGCAGGCAATTTGTTCAGTTTTTTATATTTTAAAATATATTTCGCCTCGATTGTCTTTATTAATCTACTCAATTGGATTATCGCAATTGTCATTAATCAGAAAAATACGGCAGATCAAGTTATTCTTCATTATAATGTTGATTTTGGCGCAAATCTTATAGGCAGCGACAAGCAGTTATTCACACTGCCATTATTGGCTTTAGTTATTTTTTTCATAAATTTAATTTTAGTTAATAATTATAAGAATGATCGATTTATTTCCCATATTTTGCTGATAACTGCGCTTTTGGCAAATTTGTTTTTATTAATCGCACACGCATCTTTATATTTAATAAATTTTAGATAATCAGTTATGGAAAATTTTTACATTGTCAGAATATTATTTTTAACCTCCCTGGCTTTTATTTTTGCAATCGCCTGGACTCCTTTGCTTACGCATTTTCTTTATAAATATAAAATGGGGAAGAATATTCGTAGCAGTGGCGCCACACCGATTTTCACTCAATTGCATGCGGCCAAGGCTGGAACACCAGTCATGGGGGGACTGCTTATTTGGGTGACTGTCTTGATATTTTCTTTACTTTTTTATTATATCGCCAAAATTTCATCTTGGCAGATTTTTAAAGATCTTAACTTTCTTTCTCGCAGCCAAACCCTATTGCCGCTAGGCGCTTTGGTCGCCTCAGCTTTGGTGGGAATGGTTGATGACTGGCTTGATGTTAAGGGTAAGGGTGTTTTAGGCGGAGGGGGACTTAAAGTTAGGCATCGTTTAATGATTTATTCAGGAATCGCTGCGGTCGGAGCCTGGTGGTTTTACTACAAATTAGGCTGGGATTTCCTACATATCCCATTTTATGGCAATCTACAGCTTGGCTGGTCATACATTTTAATTTTCATTTTTGTGATTGTGGCAACTGCATTTTCTGTAAACGAAACAGACGGACTTGATGGACTGGCTGGCGGAGTACTAATGACCTGTTTTAGCGCCTTCGGGGTAATCGCTTTTGTCCAAGGAAAATACGATCTGGCAACATTTTGCGGAGTAATCGTCGGCGCCTTGCTTTCTTTTTTGTGGTTTAACATCCATCCTGCTCGTTTCTTTATGGGTGATACAGGTTCAATGAGCTTGGGTGTAACTTTAGGTGTTATTGCTATGTTAACAAATAGCGCCTTAATCCTGCCCATAATCGGTTTTATATTCGTCCTAGAATCAGCCTCGGTAATTCTTCAAATCTTATCAAAAAAACTTAGAGGAAAGAAAATATTCTTATCTTCACCGATCCATCACCATTTTGAAGCCATCGGCTGGTCTGAGCCAAAAATAGTAATGCGTTTTTGGATCGTTGCGCAAATTTGCGCGGCCATCGGTTTATTCATTTTTTTACTGGATAAAACTCTTTAGTCATGGCTCAATTCAAACAAAAATTCAACAAGCTTATCGGCAGGCATGGAGAGCCTGACCTGGCCATGTTAATTACAGTTTCGGTAATAATTCTCTTAGGCCTGATCATGCTTTCAAGCGCCTCGGGCACATTTGCTTATTCCAGGTTTAATGATGGATACTATTTCATCAAACATCAGTTTTTAGCCTTATTGATCGGTATCGGAATGTTTTTTTATTTTTCAAAAACTGATTATCATATTTGGAAAAAATATTCTATACATTTATTAATCTTCTCAGTTGTCTTATTGACCTTAGTATTTATACCTGGTCTATCTTCATCTGCGAATTTCAAGGCTCATAGCTGGATCAATATTTTCGGTTTTTCTCTGCAGCCATCAGAATTTGTAAAGTTAACTTTCCTTATTTATTTAGCTGCTTGGTTGGAAGCAAGAAATAAAAAACTAGAATTAGTTTCTCAGGGTGTCGGTCCTTTTTTGGCAGTGCTTGGAGTCATCGCTTTTTTAATGTTGATGCAGCCAGACTTCGGTACTCTTTCTATTATCGTGGTAACCTCGCTGATCGCTTATTTTGTCGGCGGTGGCAAAGTAAGTCATATCTTAATGATCGTTTTAGCGGGCCTAATCGCTTTGTTTATAATGGTTCAATTAAAACCTTACCAGGCTGAACGTTTCCGTTGCTACATGGACCCAAGCTATAATTCGGCAGGCACCTGTTATCAAGTTAATCAATCGTTGATTGCAGTCGGCTCGGGCGGTCTTTGGGGCAGGGGTTTCGGGGCTTCACGACAAAAATTAATGTACCTGCCGGAAGTCAGCGGCGATTCGATATTTCCCGTTATCGGTGAAGAAATGGGTTTTGTTTTCTCTAGTCTTTTAGTAATTTTATTTTTAATATTATTTTATCGCGGCTACATAATTGCAAAAAAATCTCCCGACCATTTTGGCCAGGTATTAGCAATCGGCATCGTATCTTGGATAACCGTACAGGCGATCATTAATATCGGTGGTATGATAAATTTGATGCCAATGACAGGTGTGCCTCTTCCTTTTATAAGTAGCGGTGGGTCGGCTATTATGTCCGCCTTGGCTGCAGTCGGAATATTGGCAAATATCAGCCGGCAGGCGAGACTTTAGAAAAAATTTCGAATTTTAAATTTCGAATTTTGATTCAATTCATTTAAAATTAGGAATTAAAAATTCAATCAAAATTTCAAAATTCAAAATTTATCAAGTTATGACTTCAAAACATTACAAAATTCTTCTCACCGGTGGTGGCACAGGTGGATCAGTCACCCCATTATTGGCTGTTGCTGAAGAGTTGAAAAATAATTCATTACCGGGTGAATATAACTTTTTATGGATCGGTTCAAATAAAGGTGTCGAGTCAGAGATGGTCAAAAAAGCAGGCATCCAATTCCGCCATATCCACAACGGAAAATTCAGAAGATACTTTGACCTAAAAAACTTGATTGATCCGTTATTCATTTTATTCGGTTTCTTTGAAGCTCTCTGGATAATAATGAAATGGAAACCGGATTTGATCTTGAATGCCGGCAGCTTTGTCAGCGTGCCTGTTGTTTGGGCAGGCTGGCTCTTGCGAAAACCGATCATTACTCATCAGATGGATATCCGCCCAGGCTTGGCCAACAAGCTAATGAGCCCATTTAGTGATGTTGTCACCGTAACTTTTGAAAAATCCTTGGCAGATTATGGAGCAAAAGCCCGGCTAGTAGGCAACCCTATTAGAAAAGAATTGATGGTTTCAGGTGAAAAAATCAAAAATACACTGGGAATAAAAAACCACCAGCCGGTAGTGTTGGTAGTTGGTGGGGGTACAGGAGCGGAAGCGATAAATCAAGTCATAGAAAAATCAGTCGATCAATTAGCTGAATTTTGCCAGATTATCCACATAACCGGCAAAGGGAAAAGTTCAAAAAATATACGTCATGGCAATTATAAAGCTTTTGAATTTTTAAATGCCGATCAAATTGCTGAGGCTTTAATAAAGGCTGATTTAGTAATCTCTCGCTGTGGCATCGGTTTCTTAAGTGAATTAGCTTATCTGGCTAAACCCTCGTTATTAATTCCTATGCCGGGTACTCATCAAGAAGACAATGCCGCTATTTTTAAGACAGCTAATGCTGCGATGGTAATTAAGCAAGAGGATTTGGCAGAACAATTATTGGTAATGGTGACAAAGACCATTTTGGAAGATAAAGCCTTGCGTGGGGAACTAAGTATCAATATTAGAAAAATCATGAAAAGCAACGCCAACAAAGAATTTGTAAAGATCATAGAAAAGGTTTTAAATCACAAACCATTGTGATTTGAAATTTTGCGTAATTAGTAGTTATTTAAAAAATTCTTATAGAACAAGTTCTACGTGCTGAATCATAAAATGATCGGGAAAGAATTTTTAAACTTAAAATTCATTGTTTTCTGTCATCCTCGCGAAAGCGAGGATCCAACGAGGATAAGTATGAACAAGATATATTATGTTTATATCGTTACCAACAAAAGAAACGGCACTCTTTATACCGGTGTCACTAATAATTTAGCCAGAAGAATTTACGAACATAAAAATAAATCAATTAAAGGTTTTACGGAAAAATACAATCTCAATCAACTAGTCTATTTCGAAGTAACTGATGATATAAATGCTGCATTAACCAGAGAAAAACAACTAAAACATTGGAATAGAAAATGGAAAATAAACTTAATAGAACAAAAAACCCAGATTGGTCAGATATGACTGCTGGATTACTATAACAATATTGGATCCTCGCCTTCGCAAGGATGACAGGGTAAAAAAAATGAGTTATATCTAATTTAGTTATCGGGTATCTTGTTGCTATAAAATCATGAAATACAATATTGTCCTAATTTCCATAATATACAACGAAGCAAAAGAAATTTTGCTAATTAGGAGGTGGCGTGATCCAGAACAGGGAAAATGGTCTTTGCCTGGAGGAATCGGTGCATTAGAAACCCAATCCGATCCAATAGTTGCGGTAGCAGATGAAGTAAGGGGAGAGTTTGGAGTTGAGTATATTAATTATAATTTACTTACAATAAAATATATTAAAAAGACAGAACCTACTATTTGTTTATATTTTTATGGAATGATTCGAGGCATTCCTCAATTCAACAACAAAGATGCTACTCAAGAATTTAAGTGGTTCGCTATTGATAATGTAATAGACACTGAAATTGCCTTTGAAGATAAAGACAAAGAAGTGATTAAATTATTTAAAAAACAAATTTTATCCAAGTAAAATTTTAAATACAGCTTTATTAAAATAAATTTATATTCTGCCCTTGACTTAACCTCAATTTTAACTTAATATAATTTTAACAATAAAATATTTATCAAGAGTGCAGATTAGGGAACTAGCCCGATGCTTGTCCACCATAGCGGTGCGACGGTGGAACCTGCCGACAACCCCAACCAAGTTGGAAGGTGCCACTAGACCCCCAACTTGGAGGAAAGATAAAGCTAAATGAGCAAACCTTTTTCCGAGCTGGAGGAAGGATTTTTTGTATAATGCTCATTTTGAAAATTAATTAAACTACAATGCAATCAGATAACCCACCTCAAGGGTAGCTTGAGGAATGGAGGAGATTATGGCACACAAAAAAAATGATGAAAAGATGAAGATTTACCCAAGAGGAGACGTTTTCGTCGGCAACAAGTGTATCGGATATTTTCCGAGTATATACGAAGGCGGAAAAGCGACAAGGATTACAGTGGCAAATAGAAAACGCAATCCTCAACCAGCCAACAGACCAGCATAAAATCTGGTCTTTTTTATTTGATTTTTTAGTTAAATAAGGGTAAAATATGAACAATACAATTTATAAATCCCCCTAACCCCCTTTGTTAAAGGGGGAAATATATGAATGGACATAACCAAACTCAAAAAAATTTATATGATTGGCATAAAAGGAGTTGGCATGACAATGCTTGCTCAATTTTTTGCTGATAACGGCATTGAAATAATCGGTAGCGACACCAAAGAAATCTTTATGACCGATGAGGTTTTGAAAAATGCAGGAATAAAAGTCATTGAAGAGTTTGATGAAAATAACATCCCCAAAGATGCCGATTTGATTGTTTATTCAAGCTCATATAACAGTAAGACCAATCCAGAGGTAGCCAAAGCCGTAACCGGCAAAACTCGAGCGATTCCTTATGCCATTGCCTTGGGCGAAGTTTTCAACCAAAAATATGGCATCGCAGTAGTCGGTTCACATGGTAAAACCACTACCACCGCTTGGCTTGGCTTTGTATTGGAGCAGGCCGGGAAAAAGCCGAATGTGATGGTGGGTTCGGTGGTTCCTCAGTTCAACGGTTCAAGCTTAGTAAATACCTCCAATTATCTAATAGTTGAAGCAGACGAGTACCAGAACAAGCTGCAATATTTCAACCCCAAAGGTGTCTTGCTCAATAATATCGAGTATGATCATCCGGATTATTTTCCAAATGTAGAAGATTATCAAAATGTTTTTATTGATTTTATCAAGAAAATTCCCAGCAAAGGTTTTTTGGTCGTCAATTTCGATGACGAAACGATTAATAAAGTTGCCAAAGTCAACTGTCGAGGCCATGTGATCAGTTATGCTATCAATAATACTGCAGATTTTATGGCCTATGATATCAGCCAGCAAGATGGGCAGCAGTTTTTCAAAGTAAAAATGGCCGTGGATGCTGATGCAGCGGATTTTTCTGATCAGAAAGCGAAGGAAGATTTTAACAAAAGCCAAAGCGAGCTTGGTAGTTTCAGTATAAAACTTTCCGGTATCCATAATATTTATAATGCTCTGGCCGTCATAGCCGCTTGCATCGAATTAGAAGTTGATTTGGTTGATATCAGAAAAAATTTAGCAGAATTCACAGGGACAGCTCGACGGATGCAGAAGATGGGTGAGTATAAAGGCGCGATAATTATCGATGATTATGCCCACCATCCCACTGAAATCAAAGCAACCCTCAATGGCGTAAGACAACTATATCCAAAAAATAATTTAAAAGTCGTTTTCCATCCCCACACTTTCACTCGCACTCTGGCGCTTCTCGATGATTTCGCCTCTAGCTTTGCCTTGGCCGATGAAGTGATTGTTCTTGATATTTATGGCAGTGCCAGAGAACAGCAGGGCGGGGTCCATGCGAAAGATCTGTTAGAAAAAATAAAAATAAATTATCCGGCAAAAAAGATAATACATATTCCGACCTTAAAAGAAGTAGAAACTTACCTCAGAAATGACTTGAAAAAAAATGAAGTTGTAGTATTAATGGGTGCGGGAGATGTATTCAGGGTAGGAGAAAATTTAATCAGCTAGAATGAAGACAACAAAAACAATCGATGATTTTGATTTGAAAAAATTTTGGATTGATCTCTGGAATCTGCTTTCATTTACTAAAAAAGAGATCAAAAAATTATTAGTGATGATATTAATCACTGAACTGCTTTTTTTCATCGGCCCTTATATTTTTAAAAAGATAGTTGATGTAATCGCCAAGTTCTCTGTAGAAAATTTAGATGAACTGATCTGGTTAGTTGCGATAATGTTTTTGGCCAGTCAATTCACATCGGTCGTTCTCTATTTTACCGATAAAATGATCTTCAAAATCATTGCTGAATCTGAAAGATATCTTCCAGTCTTTGCCCAGCAGAAGATGGTTTCGTTGAGTTTGTCTTACCACGAACGTGAGAACACCGGCAATAAAATTTCTAAAATACAGCGAGGCACTGACAAGGTGATCATGCTTTTGGCAGATATGTGCTGGCAAGTCGCTCCGACACTGGTGCAGATTATTCTTACTGCAATAATATTATTTATCTTTGATTGGCGCTTCGGCTTGATATTCATTTTTTTCGTTCCTTTATTCATAATCTTGACCTTAAGACTCAATAAGCAAGTAACACCGGCAAGGAAGATACGTCATGATAAATATGAAGAGTCAAATGGACAAATGACTCAGTCCATCATAAACATTAATACAGTCAAATCTTTTGTCCAAGAAAACAGAGAAACCAAGACATTCAGCGATATGCGAGCAGATATCAAGAAAAATGCTTTACTGGAATTTTATGGAATCTTAAAGTTTAATTTAGGCAGAAATCTAGTCATCGATACTGGCAGAGTGTTTATGCTAGCTTTTGGTGTTTATCTGGTTTGGCAAAATTTAATCACTATTGGCAGCCTCATCTTTATCTTTACTATCTCAGAAAAAGCCTTTTTATCTTTATATAGAATTTCAAAATTATACGACAGGATCATGGATAGCAGTGAAGCTGTAACCCGATTAGACGAACTGACAAAAGAAGAATCGGAAATCATTAACAAAGACAACGGAATAAAGCCAAAGAAAATTATAGGTCAGATTGTCTTTAAAAACCTAGATTTTGCCTATGAAGGAAGCGGTAAAAAATCTTTGAATAACATAAATGTAAAAATAAATTCAGACTGCATCACTGCCTTGGTCGGTCCTTCTGGCGGAGGCAAGACTACACTTGCCAGAATGATCTATCGCCACTACGATCCGACCAAAGGCGAAATATTACTGGATGACAAAAATCTAAAAGACTATGATCTCTTTTCATTTAGAAAACATATCGCCATCGTTCCTCAAGACGTAGAAGTTTTCAATGAAAGCGTAAGAAATAATATTGCCTACGCCAAGCCCAAGGCTAGCACAGAGGAAATAATTGCCGCTGCAAAAATCGCCAACGCCCATGAATTCATTGATCAGTTGTCGGAAAAATATGATACGTTGGTTGGGGAAAGGGGAGTTAAACTTTCAGGCGGACAAAGACAAAGAGTGGGGATTGCTCGGGCCATTCTTGCCAATCCAAGTATTCTGATTTTTGACGAAGCCACCAGTAACTTGGATTCATGCAGTGAAAAATTAATCCAAGACGCTATGAGCAAAGTCAGCAAGAATAAAACGGTTATTATAATCGCACACCGTCTTAGCACTATCAAAAAAGCCGATAAGATCATAGTTTTAGAAAACGGAAAAGTTGTCGAAGAGGGCAGCCACTTCGAACTCTCCAAGAAAAACGGCGGCCTCTACTCAAAACTATTAAAATTACAGGAGATGGGGGAGGTGGATTAATTATATTTAAATTTTATGTTTAGCGAAAATTCAAATAGACTCACGCCAGTAAATAAACTTTGGGAAAGTGATGAAAATAATGATTTAATTAATCGTAATTTTAACCGTTACTTAAAGGAATTAGGTGAAGCGAATATTAATGAAAATGATTTATTACAAATTCTTCAACGGGGAAAGGTATTGGATGTGGCTTGTGGAGAAGGTAATTTTGTTAATGACTGCTTGGAAAGGAATATTGATGCTTATGGAATAGACATAGCCCTTGGCAATAAGTCAAATATAGAAAGATTAACTTCATCAAACAAATTGCCAAGTAAATTAAAAGAAAGATTAGCAGCGGGTGATGCAACTTCATTGCCTTTCAAAAATGATTCATTCAAAGCAATTACTAATCAAGCAGGTGCTTTTTCTTACGCTCATAGTGCACAGGAAGTAATTAAGACTTTACAAGAACAAATAAGAGTACTTTCACCTGGAGGTAAAATTGTTATTAACCCGATTGAGATAACCACCAACAGCTTTTTCCCAGTCAATTTTGTTAATGCTTTTTTAGATAAGGATAAAAAGTTAACTGAAGATAAAGTAGAAGAAATTAATTCTGCATTTAATGAAGAGATAAATAAGCTTATTGATAATAATCAAATAAGAGTTGAGGTAAGGGAAAAAGAAAACGATATGTATTTAAAAAGGGGCATAATGTACGGTGTTGTTATAATAACAAAAACTGGTAAAGAGTAGTTTAATTACTATTTTGAAACATATTGCAAAAAAATAGGACAGGCTTTTCAGTCTGTCCTTTTTGTTTCCGCTATATCTGGTCCATCCTGACAGCGGATTCCTCGTCAAAAATCAGCACCCATGCCGTCCCGTAATCCACTTGAAGACCGCTGATATGAACAAGGTATTCTGGATCACACAAGATCAAGCTGCCATCCTGCACATCTATCAAGGCGTTGACGGCAATTTTGCGATCAAGTCGAGCAAACTTCTTCTGCATTCTATAGAATTGAGGTCTATCGTTATCCCCTTTACTCAAAGTATTACAGGAGCAGCCGCAGCCAAAGATCGGGCTTGTGAAGTCAACTTTTAGGCCTAGAATTTCAGCCATCTGATGGTGCGAGATGCCGGTCCCAGAATACACGCACTCCCTTGTTTGATCGAAATCGGCGATAAGCTTCTTATGTGCCATTGCCTGTTCAATTCCTCTTTCAGTCATCAACTCGTCTATTCCTCGTTCCAACTCTCCAACAACCAAAACCTTAGCTTTCATTTCTACCTCCGTCATTATCACAAGGTTAAATATTGAACATGATGCACTTTTATCTCAGAGTTTTTTCCATCCATGATTACTTCCACCCTCAAGGTCATCACTTCACCAGGTTTTTGTTCATTCCTTCTCCTTTTTTACTTGATTAATGTACATGCAACTGTATTGTTGCAATGCTCTATTATGCATTTTTATTAATAATTTGTCAACACTTACTTTTTCATTAAATTGTTGTACAATTAATAAATAAATCAGTCTACATACACTAGTTAGAGCAACAAATATGAATATAGAAGAACAAATTGAGCAAAACGTACCCTTGGCACCATTTAATACCTTTAAGATTGGTGGCCCGGCTAAGTATTTTGTCCAAGCAGACAATCAAGAAGAAATAATTGAGGCGATAAAATGGGCAAAGAACAAAGGCCATAAATATTTTATTTTGGCGGGCGGCAGCAATGTTTTAATCGGTGACCAAGGCTTTAGCGGTTTGATTATAAAAAATGATTCAAAATTGTTTTACCGTGAAAAGATTGCGGATGGCGAGTTGATTCGTTGCGGTAGCGGATTGCCTATGTCCCGATTAGTTCTTGGCTCATCAAATCATTCATTGACCGGCATGGAATGGGCAATCGGCTTGCCTGGCACCGTCGGTGGAGCAATAAGAGGCAATGCCAGCTGCTTTGGATCAGAAATGTCTGCCCTTATTGAAGAAGTCACAGCCTATGATCCTGACGATGATAAGATTATTAAATTAACCAAAGAGCAATGCGGTTTTGGTTATCGACATAGTTTTTTTAAAAATAATAATTTAATTATTGTCGATTGTCTTGTTAGATTAAAGACCGGGCACAATAGTAAAATTAGAGAAAGAATGGAAGAGGTGATTAAATTAAGAACAGAAAAACAACCTAAATATCCCAGCGCAGGCAGTATTTTTAAGAATGTTAACCCTCGGGATGTAAAAAACACTGAATTATTAGATGAAGCCAAGAGGGAAGGCATCTTCACCGGTGCGGGTCCGAATGGCTTGTCTGCCGGCTGGCTGATTGAAAAACTGTATTTCAAAGGCAAGCAAGTTGGGGGCGCGATGATCAGCCTTGAACACGCCAACTTTATCATTAATAAAAACTTCCATGCTTCAGCTTCCGATGTAATGATGCTGATGAGTTTAATCAAACAAAAAGTCCGAGTTGAATTCGGGGTACAGCTTAAAGAAGAGATTCAGTACTTAGACTACTAAATTTTTCTGCAAATCGACCATTTAGCAAACAATCCAACAAATAAATATTTGAATTTGTTCAATATAAATGTATTAGGTACCGTATTTGAAAATTCATTGTTAGCTTCGTTGACTTTAGGGTAATGTTGCAAAATTAGCCTTAAATTAGCACTTGCAAAGTGCTTTTATTTTACCCTTGACTAATAATAATTATTATGCTATATTATTATCACTAAAATGAAATAGCAGAAAATAGTCAAGTAAATCAAAGATATATATTTTTGTTTGCTGACTAAAATTACAACATATTTCTGAGCATTAACTATTTTTATTATTGTAAATATTTTGGAGCTTGTCCCGTTTTCAAAATTTTATGCAAAACCCTCTAAACAACGACGAAAAAAAATCAATTCTTGATCAGATTATTACCAATTTTCAGGCTGAAGAAGTAGCAAAATTGGATGCGGTTGAAATCGCTAAAAATCTATTTGAACAATTAAACGAACGTGAACGTGATGTCTTGTCTCGTCGTTTCGGCTTGAGTGGCGATACAAAAGAAACCCTTGAAAATATCGGCAATGTCCATAAACTGACCAGAGAAAGAATCAGACAGATTGAAACCTCTGGAGTTAAAAAACTTCGTTCACTGAAAAATCTTGAAGAACACATCAGCGGTTTGCGCAAAGTAATCAATCAATTACTTGAGGAGCACGGCGGTATGATGGAAAAAGAATATTTACTGAATAATTTGGTAAATTTTTCAACTGACGGGACCAAGAATAAACCGGAAAGCATCAATCTTCATAAAAACCACCTAGATTTTTTAATCTCTAAATTGCTTCATGATCATTTCGAAGAAGTTATTAATTCTTCAAACTTCAAAGACTCTTTCAAGTTAAAACACCAAGTTTTGGATCATTTAGAAGAATTGGCCAATGAATTGGTTGCTAAAATCAAAGAAGTCAAACAAATCTTTATTACAGATGATCTGATAAACTTATCAACCGAACTGGAAAGCTACAAAAATAATCAAGAAAAATTCAATCCGCCAAGCAATTTGGACATTTCTAATATATTAGATAACAGCTTGTTCAAAGAAGATGCGGAAAAAATCAATAACAACAAAGTCTTGTATTCTATTCTTCAGGCTTCAAAACAGATCGAGCAAAACAAGTTCGGCCACTGGGGAATTGAAGATTGGCGAGAAGTCAAACCCAAGACAATTAACGACAAAATATATTTAATCCTCAAGAACCATGGCAAGCCGATGCATTTCGTTGAAATTACCGACCAAATCAATAAGATAAATTTCGATGACAAGGGAGCCAATGCCGCAACCGTCCACAACGAATTAATTCTAGATGAGAAATATGTCTTGGTTGGCCGAGGCTTATACAGCCTTAAAGAATGGGGTTATCAAAAAGGAACCGTAGTAGATGTAATAAAAGATATTCTAAATAAAACTTCCGAGCCTTTGAGCCGTGAACAGATTATCGAAAAAGTCCTTGAACAACGTTTGGTAAAAAAAGCGACAATCATCTTAGCTTTGATGGATAAGAATTCTTTCGAAAAGGTAGGCGGCAAATACCAGCTTAAAAAATAAATACTCACACGCAAAAGGCTTAAGTATATTTTAGATATCTTACTAAAATAAATTTAAGCTTTTTTGTTTGGCAATTATGTGCATAATATGGTAAAATATAATTAACATTTTACTGTTTGAATATATAATTTAATGTGGTTTTATGCATTTAGTCAAATTGCTTATTAGCACCAATAAGCAATTTAACATTTATTTTTGTAAAAGAAATGAGAATTTTAAATTAATAGCCTAACAGAGTGAAGTACCATGGACATAGTAATAAATACACAAGCAATTTTTGAATATTTAAGCAAACCCCCAGCCGAACTAGTCTGGAATCTTTTTTGGCTGATCGGTTGGTTGCCGATATCCCTGGTTATGCTTTGGGGATTTTTTGAAATGTGGGTTTTACACAGACAGGACCTATGGACGGCTAAACAAAAGTTTATTCTTCTTGCCATTGACATTCCGAAAGGCAATGAACAATCCCCAAAAGCAGTTGAAAATTTATTTGCATATATCGCAGGTGCACATTCTTCATTGAATCTGATTGATATGTACTGGGATGGTAAATATCAGTTAAACTTCAGTTTTGAAATTGCCAGTATTGAAGGCTATACTCAGTTTTTAATAAGAACTCCTGAACAATTCAAAAATCTGACAGAATCTGCAGTTTATTCTCAATATCCCGATGCTGAAATTACTGAAGTCAACGATTATACGCCAGGCATACCGACAAAGTTTCCAGATGAACAGTATGATGTCTGGGGTGCTGAGTTTATCCAAGCCGCAAACACAGCCTATCCAATCAAGACCTACAAAGATTTCGAACACCAGATGGGTGAACCCTCAACTCATTTCAGGGATCCGATGGCTAGTTTGATGGATTTATGCAGTACTATCGGGCCAGGTGAGCAACTTTGGTATCAATTAATCGTCTGGCCGATCGGCTTTGAATGGCCGGAAATCGGTGAAAAAGAAGTAAAAAAGATTTTGAAAGAGGTGCCAAAACCGAAAGTTACCTTATTGAATAAACTGGTAGATTCAATGACTTCTACACTAGACGTTATAACAGGTTTTTCCCTGACTCCGGCTCCGGCAGAAAAGAAGCAAGACGATTCATTAAAAATGATGAATCTTAAACCTAAGGAAAAACGCCAAGTCGAAGCTATTCACGAGAAAATCAGCAAACTAGGCTTTAAGTTTAAAATACGTATGGTTTATGTTGCGAAAAAGGATGTAATGAATAAAAATAAAGTTGTTAATGGTTTTGTTGGTTACATGAAGCAATATGTATATAATGACTTGAATAATTTAAAACCAGATATGAATGTTACGGCCACCTCCACAGATTATTTATTCAAAAAGATGCGCTTGAATGAAAGAAAAAGTAAAATTGTTAAATACTACATGGGCAGATCGAGCAAGGGTAGGGATAGAGGCTATATGAATACTGAAGAACTAGCTTCTATCTGGCACTTTCCATTTGAAAGTGTTGTTAAAGCTCCGCTAATCGGTAAAACGCCTGGACGCAAAGCTGAGCCGCCTATGAGCTTACCGGTTCAAGAAGAAGTTAGTGCAAATGACATCACAATGGATTCCATATTTACTGATGTTAGAGAAACAGCCAAGCCACACGCTTCACCCATTGAGGAAGAAAATATATTTTCACAAAAACCTAATGAAGAAATTGTAAAATCCATCCCGACCCAACCTACCAATGAAATTAACAAAAAAAATTCACCGCCAGAGAATTTGCCTTTCGCATAACGCGAATTTATCGCGAATTATTAACGAATTCTCATGAATTCTAATTAAATAATCGACCTATAATTTATCATATTAAATCACATTAAGTAATTCACAAAGTAATTTACATTCGCATTATATATATGCCAAACAACGACAACGACAATCACATCACCTCGTTTGGTGAAACAACCTACCGCAACCAATTAAGAAAATTCGGAATTAAAACTGACGATCGACGCCGTCATATGTATTTTATCGGTAAAACCGGTATGGGAAAATCAACCATCTTGGAGAATATGATCATTGAAGATATCAAGGCCGGTCATGGCGTTGCCGTGGTTGATCCTCATGGAGATTTGGCTGAAAAAATTATCCAGTTCATTCCTTCTGACAGAATAAATGATGTTATATATTTCAATCCGGCGGACAATGAATATCCTTTTGCCTTCAACGTTGTGGAGCAGGTAGAGCCGCATCTAAGACACTTGGTAGCCTCCGGCCTGATCGGCGTCTTTCAAAAATTGTGGGCTGATTCCTGGGGACCTCGCCTGGAATATATTTTAAGAAATACTATTTTAGCTATTCTTGATTATCCCGGCTCAACTCTTTTAGGCATTACCAGGATGTTTTCGGATAAAAAATTCAGAAAAAAAGTTATCGATAAAGTTCAAGACCCGGTAGTAAAAGCTTTTTGGGTAAATGAGTTCGCCAGCTATGCAGATAAATTTGCATCCGAGGCGGTATCACCGATCCAGAACAAAGTCGGTCAGTTTTTATCCAGCTCTTTGATCAGAAACATCGTCGGTCAAGTTAAATCAACCATCAATATCAGAGAAATAATGGATGGCCAGAAAATCTTGATCTTGAATTTAAGCAAAGGAAGAATCGGAGAAGATAATTCATCGCTCTTGGGTGCGATGATGATTACCAAAATCCAGCTGGCCGCAATGAGCCGCGTAGACATTGAAGAAAAAGATCGAAAAGACTTTTATTTATATATCGACGAATTCCAAAACTTTACCACGGAAAGTTTTACCAACATCTTGTCCGAAGCCAGGAAATATCATCTTAATTTAATCATGGCACACCAATACATTGAACAGCTCGGCGAAGAAGTTGCTGCTGCAGTGTTTGGCAATGTTGGCACCTTGATCGTATTCCGAGTGGGGGCAGGGGACGCAGAAGAATTGATAAAAGAATTCACGCCCACCTTCGTTGAAGAGGATATGGTAAACCTACCTAAATATGAGTTTTATATTAAATTAATGATCGATGGCGTCACTTCCAATCCTTTTTCAGCCAAAGGCTTGCCTCCACTGCTTCCGAGTGAAAAAACAGGCAATACTGAAAAAGTAATCAAGGTTTCCAGGGAACGGTACGCCAGAAAAAGAGAGCTGGTTGAAGAAAAAATCATGCGCTGGCACACATTGGATGAAGAAGATGATGATGATAATGAACAACCAACTAAACAGCATAGCGAAAAAACAGAAAAACCAAAGACAGAAAAGTTTGAAAAAAGACCGCAGCTAGAGGATGAAAGGCCAAAACCCTTCACTCAGCCGGTAGCTAAACCTTCTTATACACAACCATCAGCCGCACCCAAAAGGTTTGAGCAGGAAAAATATACGCCAAAACCTCAAATCAAGAAAGAAGAGGCTAATCGACCGAAAATTGTAAAAATGGAGACCAAAGAAAATGAAATCAGTTGTTCACGCTGCGGCAAAACAACCAAGATCTCATTTGTGCCAGATGGCTTAAGACCTGTCTTTTGTAAAGAATGTTTGATAAAATTCCGAGAGGAAAAAAATCAAGAAATTGAAGCAAGAAAAAAAATTAAATTAGAGGAGTTAAAAAATTTCGGCGGCATCAGGATTGTTCGCCGCAATGAAGAAGAAAAATCCAACCCTCCAAAGCAAGACGAAGGCATTTCTTTAAAAAAAATTATTGAAGAAGGTAAGATTATTAAAGATAGCAATCAAACTTCCACTGAAAATGAAATAAAAAACAATGACACTGTGGCTACTCAAGAGAAGAAATCAAACAATAACGCAGTTGGCGAACTAAAAGAAGGCGAAGAAATTACCTTTAATTCTTAAATATCCATGAACTCGACCATAGAAAGATACATAAACTCATCAAAATACAGCGTAGATAATTTTTTTCAAGATGACCGCTGGCTCTATCATTTAAAAATCAATAATTACCAAGTTGTTACAATAATTTGGAATTTATTTTTAATTGTTGTACCTTTTGTCATGTGTTATCTGCTGATAAAGTATTGGCAAAAAAATGGCCTAAGAACTATAGGTCAAAAATTGATGGCGGTGTTGCTATTTTTGTTTTGGCTGCTTTTCATTCCCAACACTGCCTACATCATTAGCGAAGTCAGACACTTGATCGACTATTGCCCCCGGGATGCAAAATTTCAAGTTTGTGAACAGAATGCCTGGATGAGCTTATTTTTTTTCACCTATTCAGCAATCGGCTGGGTGACTTTTGTCTTATTGATTAATCAGATGAAAAATTTGATTAAAAATATTTTTGGCAAATTAATTGCTAATCTTTTCATTTTTCTGATTATCCCTATCATTGCGCTAGGTTTCTTGATCGGCTTATTGAACAGATGGAACAGCTGGGAAATTTTCATTTACCCGGTTGCTTTATACAAAAATTTGATGCTATACTTTACCGAAAGCGGAAATTTGCTTAATTTAATGATATTCAGCATTTTTCTGTATATTCTTTACTTTAGTGGAAATTATTTATTCAAAAATAGGCTTAACTAAGCCTTATAGCCTCATTATTTAGAAACAATACCTACAATGGACTATTTAAAAATTGGCAAAGCAACCGAACTTAACGGTCGTGATCGTAAAATTTATCGAATATTAGAAATTTTACCAGGATTTTTATCTTGGAGTACACTGTTATTGTTAATAATATTATCTTATTACACTCCAGTATACATTGCCTACTTTTTATTGGCTTTCGATGTTTATTGGCTGCTATTAGTCATGTATTTAGGTATTCATTTAGTTGTCAGTTACCGTAAACTTAAAGATAACATCAAAGTAGATTGGAATGAGAAATTGAGAAACTTCAATAGTCCATCAGGTAGGCCAGACTGGAAAGAAATTCATCAATTAATCGTCTTGCCGACTGCTTTTGAAGATTTGGAAATCATACGCTCCTGTATCAACTCAATCTTACAAGACGGTTTTCCAACCGAACAGATGATTGTCGTTCTTGCCATAGAAGGCAGATCCGGCGAAGCAGGGCTGGCAAGAGCCAAGGCAATCGAGCAAGAATACGGTCATAAATTCAAACATTTCATTTATACGGTGCACCCGGATGGAATTGAAGGAGAGATAAAGGGGAAAGGCGCAAATCAGGCTTGGGCGGCAATCGAAGTCAAGAAAAAGATTATTGATAAATACAATTTCGATTATGACAAGATCTTGGTCAGTATCTTTGATATCGACACGATAGTTTATCAAGGCTATTTCGCAAAATTAACTTATGTTTTTTTGACTGTTGACAATCCTTATAGGGCAAGTTACCAACCAATACCATTGTATTTCAACAATATCTGGCAAGCGCCTTTTTATTCAAGAGTAGCTGCTTCTTCCAACACCTTTTGGCAGATGATGCAACAGATCCGACAAGAAAAGCTCGCAACTTACTCCTCTCATTCGATGACTTGGAGGGCTTTGGTTGATGTCGGTTTTTGGTCAACCAAAATGGTCAGTGAAGATTCAAGAATCTTCTGGCATTGCCTTTGCTTTTACAAAGGCGACTATCGAGTTGAACCGCTTTATTTCCCGGTATCCATGGACACCACGATGGATGAAAGCTTTTCAAAAACCGCTACCACTTTGTATAAGCAGCAACGTCGCTGGGGTTGGGGGGTTGAAAATATCCCATATCTGATATTCAACTTTATAAAAAATTACAAAACGATGCCGAAAGGAAAGATGTTCGGTTTGATATTCGTCCAATTATACGGCTTCCATTCCTGGGCGACCAATGCTTTAATCATTGCTGTGATCGGCTGGATGCCTATGTTGCTAGGCGGTGATGCCTTCAATTCGACCGTACTATCAGGCAATCTTCCGAACATCACCAGGACTTTAATGACCGTTGCCATGTTAGGCATGGTGCTTTCCGCTGTTATCTCGACGCTTTTATTACCCCCAAGACCGAAGAATTATGGCTTTTGGAAAAGCATTACCATGGTTCTCCAATGGTTAATCCTGCCTATCAGCATAATTACCTTCGGCTCAATTCCTGGCATTGAAGCCCAAACCAGATTGATGCTTGGTAAATATATGGGTTTTTTTGTCACTCCAAAAACAAGATAAAATTCAAAAAAATAAAAGAATCATCCGCTTTGATGATTCTTTTATTTTTTTGTTTATGATATAATGAAAAAAAATCTCATGATAATAAAAAATAAAAATAATTTTTTTCTATCTTTTCTTTTCAAGCAATCAGTTCTGACTGTGATCGGACTTGTTTTGTTGGTCGCAATCAGTATTCCCTTAGCCAAAAACTTAAGCCGCAGATACCGAATCAATAATGAAATCAGCCAACTGGATAAAGAAATTCAAGAAATCGAAAAGAAAAATACCGATCTGCAAAAGCTGATCAAATATCTTGAATCCGATCAGTTTGCCGAAGAACAAGCGCGAATGAATCTTGGTTTGAAAAAAGAAGGCGAGTCTGTCGCTATTGTAAAAAATGACCCTTCTGTAAAAAAAGAGGAAGAACTACTACAGCCTGAAAAACAAATTTTTAATATCCCTGGCTTGGAAAAATCCAAACCAAAGCCCGCCAGCAACCCTGAGCAATGGCTTCGTTATTTTTTTAAATGACCTTGATGACAAAGAAAGTGATTCAAATCGATGATGAAGTATCAAAGAACCGTGAAATAGTCCTTAATTTTATTAATGAAAAAAATAAATCGTTAAAAAGCATAGACAAACAACTAGCCAAGCCGATTATAGCCTCGCCTACCAAGATTAAAGAAAAAAAACAGGTCACCGTAAATAAACAGAAAAAACCAAAGACATCCACACCAAAAAAACCAGTGCAGACAAATAAAAAACCAACAAAAAACATTTTTATCAATACAGAATTTCTTTTGAACTATTTTAAGCACTTGTTGATTATCCCGATCGTATTAGTCTCAGTTTATTTAATCTTTTTTATTTATCTGTTCTCTTTTTCGCCTGACAATCAAATAGCCAGAAAAATAAATCAATTTACTCCGGTTCCCGCAATTATCACTGCCGAAGGTATGGTGGATTATTATAGCTATCAAGATATCAAAGCAAATCTTTATAGCAGTTCGGAAGTTATTTCAACCTTAAGCTCTCAAGATATTTCAGTACTAGCAAAAGAACAGGCCATAAAAAAATTATTTGGAAATCAAAGCATTAATGATAGATGGGTCATAAGTTTGGTCAATTAAAAAATAAGGTTTTATACCTTATTTTTTTGAATGAGGCGAGAATGGGATTTCTGCCTACCGGCAGGCAGGCGAACCCATGTTGGAGTTTATCCGCCTTAAAAATCAGTTTGTGTGAGCCACCTACCAGAATCGAACTGGTAACCTACGGTTGGAGTTTATCCGCCGTTGAATCAATAGAATCTTTAAGCATAGTTTATTTCAATTATATGAGCCGAGAATGGGATTCGAACCCACGACCTACGGTTTACGATACCGTTGCTCTACCAATTGAGCTATCTCGGCGAATTTAGGCGGGATACCGTTGCTCTACCTCCGCCCGAGGCGGATGCGCATTAGGCGCAAAATTACAATGCAATATAAGCAAATTTTAAAATGCTTCGCGGGACTGTTTTTTTATGTTATAATTATAAAATGTTACACACCATAAGTCAAAAAATAAAATTCATAACAACTCTATTAGCAGTATTAGCATTAAACAGCCCGCTAGCGTCAATTGCTACGGAGTTAACGAGCTCCCAAGGTGAAATAACCGCTGTCCCGAATCAAAATTTTTCAATCAATGTTGATCAAGCGACTATAATCAAAGGCTATACTGTAAAAGCCTTTGCCGATAACCTTAAGCTCTCACTGGATCCTGGCACTTTGAATGAGGCAACGCAGATTGAGGCGATTGAATTGAATGAGAAGATAGATCTTCCCTGGAGATTGAATATCTTAAGTAAAATTTATCAATTTGAATTTAAGAATAAGACTGCTTACAATAACAGCCATCCTTTTTATATTGATTTTAAATATCAAAAAGCTTCAGACAATGTCAAACAGGTATTTTTTTATGACAAAAATTATAACAGCTGGCGTCCTTTGCCAACCAAAGATTACCCAAGTGAAAAGTTTGTCCGCTCATTAATTTATCTTCCATACGCACGCATCGCGGTATTTGAATATCCACAGATTCTTGGAAATGGTCAAGCAAGTTGGTACGCTTATAAGAAAGGGAACTATGCCGCTTCACCCGATTTCCCCAAGGGCTCACGTTTAAGAATTTTTAATTCTTTGAAACCGGAAAAATTTGTTGATGTCGAAATTAATGACTATGGTCCGAATCGTGATATCCATCCGGACAGAGTGGTTGACCTGGAAAAAACAGCGTTCAGTAAAATTGCTTCCTTGGGGGAGGGAACTGTAAAAATAAATATCCTACCTCTATATATCGCGCCTGTAGATGGCAAGGTTTTGGGGGTGCCGGCAAAAGGATTGGTCCCTGGTTTAAACATTAATTCTCCCTCTGCAGTAATACTTAATGCAAATTCCGGTAAAATAATTTGGGCAAAAAATTCTACCACCAGCCTACCAATCGCCAGCTTGACTAAAATGGTCAGCGCAAAAGTTTTTCTTGATACCAATCCTAATTTCAAAGAAGTTGTCAGCTACAAGACGGCAGATGAAGAATATAATTATAAATATGCCAATAAATGGGAAATTGCACGTTTGAAAGTAGCCGATGGGGAAACCATGACTATTGAGGATTTGTTTTACTCCGCCCTGGTCGGTTCGGCCAATAACGCGGTCGAATCTCTTGTTCGCGTAAGTGGTCTGACCAGAGATGAATTCATTGCTAGAATGAATCAGGCAGCCAAAGAAATTGGTGCAAATTCTGCAAATTTTGTAGAGCCGACAGGTCTAGCTCCTGAAAACATTAGTTCAGCTCAGGATTATGCATTAATAAGTAGCAAGGTGTTGGCTAATCCAATCATTGAAAAAGCTTCCAAGACCAGAACTTATAATTTCACCACAATCAATACTAAAATTCCTCATTATATAAAAAATACTAATCCCTTGATTTCTTCAAACGGAATCAAAGTTACTGGCAGTAAAACCGGCTATTTACACGAGGCTAAATACTGCCTGATGACTAAAGCAGAAAACGAAAATAATAAAGTAATCGTAGTGACCTTAGGAACTCCCACTCGCACTGAAAGCTTCAGTGAAACAAAAGAATTAATCGACTTCGGTCTATCTAATATTCAATAATAAATATATGATTAAATTTATCAATGCTTCAAAAGTTTATCCACCTGATATCAAAGCCTTGGACAAGATTAACCTCCATATTCTACCGGGTGAATTTGTTTCGGTTGTCGGACAATCAGGGACTGGGAAAACTACACTGATAAAATCTCTTATTTGTGAAGAAAAAATAGATGAAGGACAGATTGTAGTTGGCGGCTGGGACATTACTCATATTAAAAAAAGTGAAATCCCAACTCTAAGAAGGCAGATCGGAGTTATTTTTCAAGACTTTAAATTGCTGCCCAAGAAAACACTGCAAGAAAATGTCGCTTTTGCCCTTCAAGTTTGCGGGCAACCGCCAAAGAAAATCAGCGCAATCGTACCACAAGTTTTAAAAATTGTTGGACTGGAAAATAAGATCAACCGTTACCCGCACGAAGTCTCCGGCGGAGAACAGCAAAGAGCAGCAATTGCTAGGGCATTAGTTCATCGACCAAAAATACTTTTGGCAGATGAGCCTACCGGCAATCTAGACTCAATTAACGCAGATGAAATTATTGAACTATTATTAAAAATTAACAAATTCGGTACGACCGTTGTATTAGTTACCCACAATCGTGAAATAGTAAACCGTCTAAAAAAGAGAGTGATCACCATTGAAACAGGCAAGGTCGTAAGCGACCAAGCAGTGGGGAAGTATATACTTTAAATTTTATAATTTTCAATTTTCAATTTCTAAACAATTTTTCAATTCATTAATTTTTCAAAATCTGATTTTCATTACATTGAAAATATAAAATTAGAAATTGAAAATTAAATTTCTATGTTCATAATTTCATTTTTTCGGGCAATTAAATTTAGCATTCAAGACATTTTTAGAAATTTCTGGTTATCCTTGGTCACGGTGGTGATTTTAGTTTTGGCCTTGTTTTTAATCAATGTCCTTTTGTCGGTTCAAATCATTACCAAATCGGCTATAAATTCAATCAAGGAAAAAATTGATATCAATTTGTATGTCAAAAGCGATGCGCCGGAAAATGAAATAATTGCTCTTAAAACAGAAATCAGCAATTTTGATAAAGTAAAAGATGCGGCCTACATTTCGAAAGCCGAGGCCTTGGAATCTTTTAAAGATAGCCACCGTAATAATCCGGAAATACTGCAAGCCTTGAGAGAATTGAATAAGAATCCATTGAATGCAACAATCATAATCAAGCCCAAGAATATCGAGCAGTATGAAGAGTTGACCAATGAGCTGGATCAGATAAACAACGATATTATTGAATCAAAAAACTTTGACAACCCCAAAACAATGCTTGCAAAAATCAATGCGATAACCGGCAAAATCAATGAGGTCGGTCTGGTTGTAAGCCTTATTTTTGTCCTTGTGACCATTTTAGTGGTATATAACTCAATCAGAGTGACAATTTACACACATCAGAGAGAAATCAAGGTGATGAGGCTTGTAGGGGCTACAAATTGGTTCATCAGAGCGCCCTTCCTTATCTCCAGCGTCTTTTACACCTTAATCGGCCTATCGATTACCATGGCGATATTTTATCCATTCTTAACCATCCTACAGCCATATCTGGAAGCCTTTTTCGCCGGCTACAACTTCAATATCCTAAGCTACTTCAACAAAAACTTCTTACTCATCTTCGGGGCCGAGTTCATCGTTGCAGTCGCCATCAATATGATAGCCAGCTTGATTGCTGTCAGGAAATATACAAAAATATAACTTGTCATTCAAAATACGCCTGGTTTTAACCAGGCGTATTTTTTTGACTTAACTCATTTAATTTGCTGTAATTTAAACAAATTTGCTCAACCAAAAAAAGTGGGGCGGTTTGTACCTTTTATTATGCTTATTTGAAAAGTATATATTTCGATGCTCGTCTATAACTACGGGGTAAGTAATCAATACCTGGGCCGGAATGATGATGTATTTTCCGGTTAAAATGAAATAAGGGGGGTCACAGATGGAATTAAAGGGTAAGTTTATCAGTCCGATCGTAACCACTTCGATCACCAACCAAGGCATGGGCTTCCATTCAAAAAGGATTCTTACGCCGGGGTACAGTAAGGTCATGGAAGTGATTAAGGAAACAAGAACCACCAACCTGGCAAAGTCTTCCACAAGATTTGGCCATATTGGAAATGTTGTTCCTTGGAAACCGTGGACAGCATTCCAATATGTAAAGAAGTACAAACATGACTCAATGGTCAATGCTGTCGCGCTTACCAACGCAGGTGCTTACTACAACGCCTTCATGTGCTTAATCGCCTCTTTGCTCGGTTACAAGGTGATGCCGTCAATCTATGTACAGTTTGGCAAATACGGCGACACCGAGGCAATTCAACAGGGGGTAGAGGCGTATGGCATCTTCAAAAAAATCATGGGGAAATACTTCATCGGTGCCGACTGGAACGGTTCTTGTGGTAACACCACAGATGATATACGCAAGAATCTTCCTCGCATAATGAGGCTTGGAAAAGTCGCCAAAGAAGAGTTCCCGGATGATATCCACAGTCTTAAATACAGTTTTTTCCACCCTACCGAAATGCTCGCTGAAGCAGCAATATATTATGATATCCTGCATGGAATCAATTCAATCTCTATGGGTCTTCTTGATCCAGCGCTGGAAAAGCTCAGCCCTTTATACGGTCTCAAAAACGTAAACTACGGAGGGTCAATGTCGGGTGGTGAAATATCCAGATTCGCCTGGCAGAAGAATTATGAAGTGGCAAGAGCCGTGGAAGGCACCAATTGCAGATTAATCCTCGCAGGTGGGATATCCAACCTGAATCAAGCAAGGCGTTATTTTAACGAGATTATTTCCCCGGAGCTACACTCTATCGGCATCTGCACCGCGATTGAACGCAATTCCGATGAATCATGCAGAATACTGGAGCACTACAACGGATAATAATGACAAGGCTTATGATCACCCCATAAGCCTTTTTTTATTTGAGAAAAAGTTTGAAATATTTTACAATCTCGAACCAGATTATACTGACCACCCCGGCGGCAAAGGCTAACAGGATATCCATCGTATAAATCGGTGCGAAACTGAATAGCTTGCTGAGGAACGGGATATTCAGCACAGTAAATAAAATAATCAAGGCGATGCTGAATATCCACCATAGAACTATATTTTTTTGAAAAATTGTTTTTGCAATTACCGTGCTCCAAGAACGGTTGGTCAAGATCAACATCAGGTTGGAAAAAATCAAAGTTGAAAAAGTTATGGCTCGGACTTCATCCGCTGTTCTGCCGGAATTTACTAAATAGCGGTACATCGCCAAGGTAACGGCAAGAATGGCAAACCCCTGAAGCAGACCTATTATGATTAATTTCTTATCAAAAATCGATTTCTTAGAATCTCTAGGTGGGAAGGTCATTATTTTTTTGTCTTCAGTTTCGGCTTCAAAAAGCATTGCGCAGACAGGGTCAATAATCAATTCCATAAATACTATATGGATAGGGAAGAGAATCAAGGGCCACTGGAAGA